>JGI24158J21664_10000216_pt1 | contig 44573 bp, 24 predicted proteins | sample Ectturendosymbi3_FD_21664 | JGI IMG/M metagenome (IMG submission 21664) | reverse complement strand
GTTTCGCTGAAGTTTTCATTGGAAACTAGGCTCGAGTCAGAGTCTTTTGAGCCTTTGATCGACTTTCTAGCGTTTCTGGTTCAAATGTTATGATCTACAATAAACATATTCATTAAATATCTAATTTAATTAGCTAATTACTCAAATATTTTTACTAACCCACATCACAACTTTTGAACCCGAAACCCCAGCAGGTCATCCATAGTATCAAAAGACTCGGATTGTAGCCTAGTTTCCAGTAAAAACTTCAGTGAAATACTACCACCTAACGGTTGGCACCCAGTGCCAGGCAAAGTTGGCCAAGGTGGCCTAAAAGTCTTCCACTTATGACATCACTCACAAAAAATCCGCACCCCCAAGCAAAAAATTTTTTTTTAGTGCAGACTAGAAGACTTTCCGCGTCTTTTGTGACTTTTACTGGGTCTGTAGAGCATACCAGACCGGAGAAATTCCAAGCCACGTGCATTTTTTTTTTGAAAATCTGCAAAACCAGCCAGATGCCAAAGAGTTAAAGGGTTTGATTGACATTCTAGTGTTTCTAATTGAAAATTTATGGCAAAATGATTGAATAATAATTATGGAAATCTGCTAGGAACCTCCTGAAATATTTGGAATTTTTTTGGCGTAACTTTTGAACCAGAAATGCTAGAAACTGGATCAAAAGCTCTGAAGACTCGTATTCAAGCCTGGAATCTAAAACAACTTTGAGCCACAATATCAGCTTGTTGAATGGGATGATGACGTCATGAAAATAACGTCAAAACATGCCCCAATCATGATCCCATGGACCGAAAACCCCAAACCTAAATCTTAAAGTTTTATATTCTAACAACAGGACATCGTGTGTCTTTAGAGCAGTGGTTCTTAACCTTTTTTACATATCTTACCCTTTTATCAAGCAAGATTACCAGATTTACCCCCAATACACTCAGTGATGCTCATATATTCAAAATACGAAATTAGCAAACTCTTACAGTTTAGAATGATTTATAAAAATTGACTTTTGCTGCAACTTTTGGTTCAGTAAATTTACCCATTTGGAAGATGAAATATACCCCCACGGGTAAATTTGCCCCGGGTTAAGAACCACTGTTTTAGATGGTTTCAGCAGCTCTCTACCTCAATCTGCTACCCAGTTATGGCTGGCCAAAGTTTGCCCTGAGAGGGAAAATTATACTTTTTTTTAACTTGTATCATGTCAAAAACTTTTTTTTTCATCCACAATTTAGGCTCAAGATATGCTAGCAACTCAATCAAGGGCTCTGTAGACGTGGATTTTAGCCTAGTTTCCAAAAAAGCCTTGGGCCAAAGAAATTACTCACTGGGTTAGCGCCCAGGGCCTGGTAAATTGGCCAAAAACGTGAAAACATCCCCCCATTATGACATTACCCCCAGAAAATCCAAAACGAAAAAAAATGTTTTCAATTTCGACTAGAAGACTTGCTGAATCTGTAGATCATTTGAACGGCTCTCTAGATCAATCAGCTGGTGAGTTATGGCCAGAAATGTAGTGGCCACTTAAGTGGCTGCCATGGGCTTGAGGGGTTTTAAGGAGACAAAGCATGACTCACAATAGAAGCATGTTAACATCTTGAGAGCAGGTCTATAAATATATCGTACCTGGGTTTTGGCCTAAAACCAGCAGTTTTCAGTTGCCTTACCAATGCCATAGCTCCTCCGCCAATTGCACTAGAGAGCTTTTCAAACCCTCAAAAGATTCGGCAAGTCTTCTAGTCTGCACTTGAAAAAAAATTTTTGGTTGGGGGTTTTTTGTGCTTCAAAACCTTAAACAAGTCACTGCTCTTTTGATCATACACTACAAAATTATTTTAGACACCTATGGTTTTTCAGTGAAATTAAGAACAATTTTGCCCGCTGTGTGCTTTCAACATTCAATATTTTGATGCTGAACACATACATACATTTATTCAAAAATTGCTTGGATGAAATGTAAAATTTCAATGCATCTCACCATCAAATGATACTCTTGTGGTTTCTTAAGGCAGGTTTTGTGTTAGGGCTCTTCATGTTTTAAAGTGTGATTTTTTAAACTGTCCCAACTTGCTATTTTTGCTGTCAGGTAGCATTGCTTAATGCTTCAACACGACCATGGACAGTGAAAACACTCACCAACTGTGACCTAAATGTTTTAAGGAAAACAGATTTCAAACAAATTTTGGAAAAGTTTCCAAGATTTTACGAACGGATGGTCCATGTTGCTGCGGTAATGTTGTTTTTTGACTGATGCAACTTCTCCTGATACTTTTCTGTGAAAATTCTGTGCTTTTTTTATTTGGAGAAACTGCAAGATTTCTGTCTTACCTTTGACACAAATTTTGTAATCTATCAAATGTTTCTTGTGCAGCAAACATTTTACAATGTGCTCATCATGATCATCATTTTCATACGCACTTGTCATCTTATCTTGTTCCCATCTCCCTGCCTGAAAAGTCTGAAATTGTTGCTGAGTTAGGACAACTGATTTCGACACAACATAAGCCTCTAACAACCTTGGTCCTCTCCTGTACTGAATATCTTGCTGCTTGCTCCATTGAAGCTGCAAAATAAAACTTTGAAGATTTTACTATGATTTACCTGGAAAATAGAAGCCTGGTTAATTTGATATGAAATCATAGCAATACTAAAATATGTATTTTTGGACAATGCTGTAGAACAAGGATGACACAGTCTGCAAAGGTCTTTCTTGCATCTTTGTCCACCGGGGCATCTCACTTTATTTGGTAAGATTTCCTGGTGCTGCGTGTTTGTGTNGGCTCTGGTGGTTTTTCAAGATGTGAATTACAGACTAGTGGGTGGTGATCGATTCATAGTTCTGAACCTGTTTAGACATGAAAGTCTAACTCTGAAAGGTACAAGTCAGCTGAAACTGTGCAGAGATCAATGAGTGACTGATGACCCAATGAATCTCTTCATTAGGTGTACATATGCAAACCTCTGTGCATGAAGAAAATGTTCATTATGCACAATATGTTGTTGCAGCAGAAGGATTCTGTTATCATTTTTGTCAGAATCACTATGTTTGCTGAAAACACTCTCTCTGTACCCTGGCATCATTCACAAGATGTGCACTGAACTATTTTGAAAGGTGTCTGGACAATCGGCCACTGGACCACTGCCAACTAGGTCAACTGCATGCTAAGACAACTGCCAACAAGGACAAATGACAACTGCCTACAAGGCTACAATACAACTAATGGCTAGAACAGTTGCCAACCAGAGAACAGAAACTATCTTTCAATAAACTTTTCTCCACTGACAGTTGTCCTAGAACCATCTTGACACCTTTGGCACTGGTGCACAAGATACTCATATTTTGAAAACCCACATTTTTGCACCACTTTACAACTCCGTAACTCACCAGGCGATTGACCAAGAGAGCTGTTTAAACCAACAAAAGATGCGGCAAGTCTCCTAGTTTGCATTGAAAAAAATTGGCAAGTTTTGGATCTTCCAGAGATCCAAGAACTCAGAGTTATTCAAGTCTGCATCATAAATTTTGCCATGCACAGACCTAACAATGCGACAATGACAATAAAAGGCGGTGCTGATCAGGTGAAAACCCATGTCACAGTGCAGAGCCCAAGATGTCAAACGCAAAATTTAAAGTTTTGTTAAGACATAGACAAGTGTATTGAAATTTTTTTTTTGTTGAATTCCCTGTTTTTGCAGTGAATTTCCATTGAATAATATAGTTTTAAATGAAAGTGGTGTTAGATCACCTTTTGTGATGCTTGTAAGCTTCATGGTCTTGATCATTTGTATGAATATAGTTGGCTCATACACAAATGAAATGAACAAACAACAATGATGCTTTGATTTTGAGCAAACTCAAAACTATTCTTCTAAACATGTTTAGTCACTGTCAAGCCATTTTTGGTTATTGGATAGAAGGATGGTTGACACCTGGAGTTTAGCATAAGCAACCATGAAAGAGGGGTGTCAGATATTTTTGTTTTATAGATGCTGCTTAACTACAAGTTTTCTCTTCCTAAACACTGACATATCTAGCAATATACCTTCCATGAAACATGTGTCATATCTAAACAAACAGAAGTGTTTGATTGATTAAGGCTTTGGTAAGGCTTCCTATTTTTGGTAATACCCATGGATGATGGCGGTGACCCACATCCGGACTTCATTTCATTTACTGCATTTAGTCCAACGTCCTTGGTCATTTTCAAGCTTGTGCATGGCCTGCCATCAGTGACGTTTTCTAGTTGTTTAGGAATACCCCAATTGTTGCTACCCTACTTTCCTCACTACAAGTTTTGGTTCATTGTAGACAATGATGTTTTTGTTTTAGTTGTTCCTGAAGGTTGCAGATTTCATGAAGATGTTTGATTCAATCTTTTGACTGTATTCTTCAAACCTTCAAGTATATTTTTGATGAGCTGTGACTGACAAACAGAGCTCATCTGGTAATGAAAAAAGTGTATAACCAACAAAATGTCAACTTACAAGATGTTAATTGTATCACCGTAAGTTTTCAACCAATTTAGTTTCAAACAGTTTTATTTTCTAGAACCAAAACAAAAAACAATGTAAGCCTTAAGCCTTTTCAAGAAAAACTGTTCTGCTTTTATCTTGTGTTCTTGTCAAATTCCCATATTGACTGTATTGTCATTACCAATTTTATTTGTTACTGGTGGTATAGATGACACCAAACAATTTGAAGGTGACTGCCATCAGTTTATTTTATGTCTTATGCTGCTGTGCAGATATTGTTAAGTCAGAATACTACAATGCCTTACAATGTGACAATGAAACCCACTATTGCTCCATCATCCGAGCTCCAGTGGGGACTTCCTCTGATAGAGCCGCTTTTTCCTTACTTTCTCAGCTAGAATAGAAGCAGGAGCGATGGGAAGAAGGTGTCAATTCCATCAACTTCTTTCACTCTAGCCGCAAGGCATGGAGCACCATCAGCAAACTCACTGACAGGTCTCGATGCTCCTCTTGCTTGTGCCCCGTATCAGCAAACTCCATTGCCTCGCAACTTGTGAAGAACGAGGCAAACAGGACTGGGGTTCGCAAGTTTTCTAGGCTTATCAACAAGAAGCTGTCCGATCTTTCCATCTTCCCAATGTTTCTACTCCACGGTCAACTCTGAAGTCCTGGATGTGCGATTTCCTCACTTCCTGCATATGCCAACTCAAAATTCCAAAGATCTGGAGAAGAGCACTAATGGTTTTGATACCTAAGCCAGAAATGCCACTGAGGGCCCAAAGAGCTATCATCCCATATCTCTGCTGAGCGTCTCCTTTAAAATCCTCAAGAGACTCATCTACACTCATGTTGAACCAATCATCAACCCACTGCTCCCATAGGAGCAAACGGGTTTTGGACATGCGAGGTCCACTGTAGATCAGGTCACCCTGCTGACACAGGACATCGAGGATAGCTTGTCAGGTAAGAGTGTCGGATCTGTGTTTTTCAATCTCACAGCTGCTTACGACACTGTATGTATGGCACCGTCCTCACCTGCAAGCTTCTGTGACTATTATCTGATAGACACATGGTCCGCATGATCATGGAGATGGTTGGCAATCGCAGCTTCACCCTTACCAAACGGCAAAAGAAGCAGGTTACGCCACCTCAAGAACGGCGTCCCAAAGGGATCTGTCCTGGCACCTCTTCTCTGCATCTATATCTCTGACTCGCCAACCACCGCTTCCAGAAAGTATGCATATGCTGACGATCTAGCAATCATGCATGAAGTGGTGCTGGGCAAAGACATGACAACTGTAGGTAAACAATAAACCTCTGTTATTTCGAATCTTCACCAAAACAAGATAAAATTGGTGGTATGAATCATTTCTAACGATTTTCTTTATAAATATCTTCAGTTCATCCGAATTTTTTAAACCGGATTTTTGCCAATACCAGATAAAACCTTTTCACGTCTCGTAATCTGGATTTTTGTGCATTTCAACGCTGTTGTGTTCTTAAGGTGCACTGACTGGTCTCCAGTAAAGGTTTGGCAGCTTTCAGATGCAACAAGAGCGTGCTCAAGATCACCAACAAACATTTAAAGATATTGTAACAAGGGCCCATAACTGCATGCAACATTTGACTAATAATAGACACAATTATTACATCACACACAGGCATTAGCACATCACCTTGAACTTAACGCTCAAGGCACGCCGCCGCCCTGCGGTTTTAGTCTATTGATCAGAACTAAGTGTGTGTGTATAGAGCATTGTCACTCTGTGTGTTGCACCCAGCAAGATGTCTGGAGGGCATTACCTTCCAAATAGAATGACTGTTCATGGACCAGTCGTAGAAATCTCTGCATCAGTCCAAAATCTCAGATTTCTTCGCAGCCAAACAATCTGAAATTACAAACTTAACTAAAGATTGTTCATAACTGCCTGGGTGTGGCAGTTACTAATCTGATGTACCATTGTAATTCCATCAATAAATTGGTTTCGGCTCTGCAAAAGTCTAGTGTTAGGTCATAAATGTGTTGAATTTAAGTGATATTCACTGACATCACTGTACATGGATGGCATCAGGTTAGAAACAGCCATCCCCAGTTAATCCGGATCTTCGCCTAAACCAGATAAAATCATCGGTCAAATCGAATTCAGGTTAACTGAGGTTTGCTGTACCTCCAAACCTGGAAGTTAAAGCTCAGCACTACAAAAAACGGTATCGGCAGTCTTCCATCTTAACATGGAAGCTAAACGTCAGCTAAAAGTCAACTACAACAATGAAATCCTGCCCTTCTGCCCCAACCTTAAATACATCAGAGCATAGGTGTAGGAGCAGGTAAAATTTTGGGAGTCAAAGGATTTTTTCCCAAATTTCACAAAAAAAGAACTACGAAAAATGACCTATTGAAAAAAACGTCTGTATTTACTTTTGGGCGCCATTTTTCTCAAATGAAAGCACATTAAATGCGACTTTTGCCCAAATTTCCCCAACTTCCCCCCAAAAAAACTACAAACAATGACCTCAAAAAAACATCTGCGTTTTGATTTTGGTTGCCATTTTTTCCAAATCAAAGCATATCAAGCGATTTTGCAAAGATTATCACACCATTTTGCCCAGATTTTCACCAAATCAAAATTTTTGGGTGTTCGCTTGCATCCCCACCTCCTACACCAGTGCCGCGGAGTAACTTTAGACAGGTCGCTCTTGAATTGCCAACACCTTGAGTCACTTCGCAAGAAGCTGACATCATATGTCGCGCTCTTGGGGCAGCTTGCTGGCTCCAGTTGGGGTTCTGGAGAAACAACATTGCAAATAACCACCATAGCTCTGGTGCATTAACCACAGAGTATTGCGCTCCTGCCTGGAACCACAGTTCTCATACCTGTCTTATTGACCCCGCCACCAACAATGCCTTGCTAATTGTGCCTGGGTGCATGAACATCCTGCATCAGCAGACAACCTTCCCATCATCTCAGGTATCCAACCTGCTGAGATTCGTCACAATGCAGCCACACTGTCTCTAACGTGCCATGTCATGGAGCTTGGACATCTGCTCCACTCAGCGCTCACTTGTCCATTGAGTGTAAATGCATAACACCTTAAATCAAGACACCCATTTGTACCCGCCGCAGAACAACTCATCAGTTTATCTGAAAACAACAACATGCATGTGGTGCACTGGGTGGATCACCAATGGAGTGCGGAGTGGGCGGACAACCTCACAAGACTACACATTTTCATACTCGACACTGGCACCCACCGCCTCAGAATGACCCTCCCAAGAACAGCTTGGGTCTGGCTCAACCACCTCTGCACGAGTGTCAGACGTTTCTGCCCTTGCTTGTACAATTGGGGTATGGCCTCCTCTGCGGCCTGTGAGTGTAACGCAGAAGAACAAACCATTGACCATGTTGTCAAGTCCAATCTGTCGACCTCCTCATGCATGGCCTGATGGTTCTGGACAATGAGACAATCAAATTGCTGCTCAACACCTGCCCCGAGCTCTAGTTTGGCCAAGAAGTGGTTTGAAGAACTCGCTCAAACAATTAAGAGAAGTAGAATGCAATGTCCAAAAAGGCCCTCAGTAAGGCAACAAAACATAACCCACTTTTAAGCTTTGATTTTAATATCCTTCACCACATCATTCTGCTGAAATTTGTCATCAGAAAAGCCTTGCTTGAAAATGTTGTTCAGCTGATTTAAACTAGAAAAAAGTTCTGGTATTTTGTAATTGCTTTTCAGATGATCTTTTCTTTTCAGGATAGGCAGCTAAATGGAACACGTTCAGCAACTTTCAACCAGCAGCTTAATGATGAAATCGCAATTCGTAAAGGATCACAGCATCGAGCAGATGGTTCACAACGTGATGGAGATGCAAAATCCTGGGTTAAGTATAACACTGTTAATATATAATGCATTTTACGTCATGCCTTGATGTTTTTTGATGTGGGTTAAATGCAGCAATTTAAGAAGTGGGTTTTGGTGTTGCATTGCCTTTTTCAAATTTTAGAAAAATTGAATTTATCTAACCTCATTACTACACTGCAGGTTAAACTGTAAACCTAACTCCTAATCACTGGGTTGTGATAGTTTGCCATATTTTCCACACAACTACAGTGTATCTTAATTATTTACCTTATAACTCATTAAAGCCCTTCATGTTCTTTTTATTAAGAGCTTGGTTTACACTCTCAAATTTCCTAAAAATTTAACACGTTCCATTTCTGGATGGTGAATTGGTTTGCCAAACGTTCCCTACTGGTATGTTTTTTGGCAATTGTCCTCAAAATTTTCACACGTTCACAGGACACCCCTGAAAAGTTGTCAAATTGCAAGAATTTGCACTACCGTCGACTCAGGTGCGTGTGAGCGCATGAATCAGTCTAGCACTTGTTGCAGATCAAACGTCAGCTTGCCGATTTGCCTATACCCTTCCCTCATGCAATCCACAGTGCTTCAAATATTCATGAAAGTTTCAATTATCACATTTTCCAATTACGCTGCATTCATTGCGATTCCGATACATGCAAAAATCATACCTAACAACGGTCTCAGTGAAGTTGCGTTTTCATGAGCTTTTTTCTTTTGATTTGTGGCCTGCCAACCGCATGAATTTTGCCAGATTTCATAAGCAAATAGTCAACAAGTTGAAAACCTAAAGTGTTTGGTACATTGTTCTTTGCTTGGAAAGTTTTCAACCCATCAACACCTTGGTTCATGCTGTATTTACTGCATTTTTTGTTCCTTTCAGAATTCAAACTAATCAATGTTCTCAATGGAGGTGCCTTTTCATGAGTTATTTTGTAGCCTATCAACTGCTTCAAAATTGCCATGTTTTGTGCACAAACAAGCAACAATTTGAAAAATTACAAACATTGGTACAATCTTAATTCCTTGGAAAGATATAAACCCATCAATGCCTTGGCTGATGCTGTAATTACTGCAAAAGTTTGTTCCTTGCGAAAACCAAACCTACCAATGTTGTAAATGAAGCTACCTTTTTGTAAGATGCTTTTTCTTTCCAATTTGCATCCTACCAACCACTTCAACGTTGCTAAATTTCATGCGCAAATAAGCACAAAGTTGAAAAAACAAAGACATAGGTTCAATGTTCATAGCTTAAAGTTTGGGCCACACAAGCCGATTTATCGTCTTCCTTGGCAGTTTTTCAGCAATAACTCGTGAACCACCGAAGGTATGTCGACAGGTAAAACATTGCAAGAAAGGTTTTCATGAGATCTTTCAGATGGGTCTAACAGAAATGTATGTTTGCATTTGAAATTTCTGAGAAAATCTGCTTTTTTGCTTTGATTCTTGCCTTTTGGGAAAGTTCTTAAGGATTAAAATAATTTTCACACCAACATTTTAGTTTTTTCCCAAGACTATCCCTGGCCTAGAATGCTTGCAAGGACTGTACCAAGTCATTACCATTGTTCTAGGGTTGGGTAAAAACAATGTTACAGCAAAAAAGGCAATTTGAAAACAGCAATTTTTTTGGTTTCACAGCAAAATCACTGCCGATACTGGATTTCTGAGTGCAGCGTTAGAAAAATGAAAAAATGCAACTACCGGTAATAACAAAAAGTCGAAACTTTTCGAAATGTTTCATTGAACTTTTTTTCCATTTTCAGCAACTTGTCAGAAGTTATTTGGATCATTGGTATAACATTTTTTATTCTCACTACTTCTGCCTCAAATTTGGTAGGATGTTGTAGGACACAGATGTGAAAATGTACTGCAACTTTCAGATTTTTGTGTTTGGAAGCGAAGATATGATATTTTATATGTGAAAAATGACCAAAACTCTTCTAAAAATCAACAAATGTATTTTTGGTACTTTCCAAAAATTTTGCGGAATTCTTTTATAAATTTTTTTACAAACTTTGGGTCCTGGCCTACATTTTCTGTGCCGAATGAATTTTTCTAACGTGTTTGTAGATTATTCTATGGGATTTTGAACATATCCACTCCTTTTGTTTTGACTACTCCGCTTTTTCAGTGTTTCCCCTGTTTGAGTTCACCAATGACGCCACAAAACTATCACCAATACCTCAAAATATGCTCGGTGAAAAAACGTTTCGTATAATACCTTACTGGTGGACATAATTTTAGAGATTTGCGAGTTATCACAAAAGTTGTGCAGCAGTGTCAATATATCGGCTTCTGCGGTCCCTAAAGGGTTTCTTGCGAGAGTAAAAATACCAATAATCTCAGTGGAGCTGCTTCTTCGCGAGATGTTTTTTTCGTTTTTCTGTTGCCAAACTTCTTGCGAACATAAGCAACAAGTTGAAACAAATAAAAACAGTTGTGCAATGTTCATTACTTTAAAAGCTACACTGGAATGCTAGCGCTTTTGGTATGTCACACGAACACTGACCCCATGTGAATTTCACCCATTTTCAAAAAAATAACCTTGGTTATTTTTGGCCAAGGTTACGAAAGGTAAAAGTTTTTGTTTTTTTAGACTTTTCGGCCAAGGTTACCAATGGTGAAAGTTTGTTTTTATTGGCCAAAATGGCCAGGGTTACCAACAGTGAAAGTTTTTGATTTTTGAGCCTTTTTGGCCAAGGATACCAATGGTGAAAGGTCATTTTTGGCCAAGGATACCAATGGTAAAAGATTTTGTTTTTTCTTGGTCATATTTGGCCGAAGATACCAAAAGTTTTGTTTTTTGAGCCTTTTCGGCCAAGGATACCAATTGTGAAACTTTTTGTTTTTTCGTGATCATTTTTGGCCTAGGATACCAACGATGTTTTTTCTTGGTCATTTTTGGCCAAGGATACCAATGGTGAAAGTTTTGGTTGGTCTTGGTCATTTGTGGCCAAGGATACCAACGTTGAAAGTTTTGGTTGGTCTTGGTCATTTTTGGTCAAGGTTACCAACAATGACACATCTTTGGCCAAGCTTATTTTTATTCAGGGGCACATCCAGGGGGTTTGTTTGGCTATCATGACAGGCCCCTTTGTATCACAGGTATGCTACTCAGCATAAAAGACGAATGATAAAATATCAAACGCTGTCACTGCAGGTCTCTAATGCTGGTGGTTTGAAACAGGTAACAACCTATATTTCCCTACTAATGTTGCATAGTACTATTACCAAACAACCCTGCCTTGTCTAAATAGCACCTGCGCAATGATATGAAACAATTCACATTTTTGAACACTTTAAATTGATATTGTGTCAAACGTATGTGTTTTGGAATTTCCTCCTCTGGCAGTGCCAGCTCCAATGCAACCAAANCTGTCAGAAGCTCTTNCACTGCCACGCACACGCAGAGCTGTTTTGTAATATTTCGTATCATGGCGAGAGAGCACAGTGTCCAATTGCAGTTGTTTTGTTTTGCAGTTTTGGCCTAAATTTTATCTGCTGTTTTCACCTACTAGGTTACCACTAAATCAAATAAGTTTAGGCCTTCCTCAGCGTCATGCCAAGTAATGCGGGTACGTTTCAACTTCATTGCCAGCTTTGATTTTGTAAGTGTATGTACGTATGGATAAACAGCCCTCGTTACTGTATGGCTGACATTTGCTGAATGTTCGACAAGCTAAGTATTTTTTCAGCACCATGTTCCTAAGAACAAACATTGATTGTGATATAATGAATGAGCTGTGACCAAAAGCAATGATAATTTGGAAATCATTCCTTGTGTGTTTCGACAATGAGGTCAATACCACTGTCTATTCTAAATAGTTTGTTGCACTAGGCTACTAGCCCTACTACAGTAATCAAGTTTGATTGATTGGATTTTAGGTAGAGCTCAATCAATAAGGCTTTTTTGGGCCATTACTGATGTTTTTCTTTTTCATTGCTGATAATCGATGCCGATATTTGCAACACTCAAACCACAGTTGAAAGACAATACTTCACTGCAATGATGAAGCATATATCATGGAATTCTGCGCAAACCTGGGTCACTAAGGTAGTCAAAAACCACAGCCTTGTTCGCAGGCAGCCATCTGCTTACCGCGCAAAACCTGGGAGCAAATGTTATGTCATAGACCGGTTTAGTGGGACGATTGCAAAGTGGTCTGAATATTGCGCACTACATGATGCAGGCAGAGGGCTGCTTGTCTTAAGGAACTGTACAGAGAACTTGGGGTAATTAATCATCGACAAAGTAGCAACTTGGGTTTCCAAACGCTCCGTGCAGAAAACCACCGCAGTGGCTTTTATGAGCAATTATTGCCGATATACTGTATATCAGCAGAATTTTGCCAATATATTACTTCGGCAACATCGCAAAATTCGTAGGTCGATATCTAGTCTTTAAGTGTAATTTTGTGCTGAAAAAATGATATCAAAAGCTGCCCTTCCACGACAGATACCTGCTTTTATTGGCCACTTTGGCTATGAATACCAATGATGAAAGGTATGTTTGTGGTTTGAGGTTCACTTTTGAGCAACCTCTGGCATCCTGCTTTGCCAAACGTGAGTTCGTGTTCGCTGGAGGGAACTGCTGGCATAGAATTGCAAGTACGTGTACTCATACACCGGCAGGCAAGCGTTGGCAAGAAAGTACAATTATTCTCGTACCATGGAATGGAACATGTTAAGCAACATGTAATGCAAGATGGCTGGGAACGTGTTAAGCAACATGGCTGAAGTCAACTATCATGAATGCCTTGATTAAACACTGATTTGTTTTACTGTATATGACAGGGGTGGCAAACCTGCTCTATGTACAAGCCGCATACCATAAAACCTAAGTTACAAAGAGTCGCAACATATAATCTAAAAACATGAATTTATTTGCAATCTACACTTCTGTGTGTGACATCATAAGTCTTTTTGGAACGACTGCAAAAGTAATATTGTATGGCAGGCTAGCTACCACGGTATCATTTTACAACATTTCTTCTACACTTTGCAAAATTTTTCAGAAAGATCAAAGAGCCGCATGCGGTTCGCAAGCTACAGTTTGGCCACATCTGGTATATGATATTATGAAAGAATCCTGATGTGGAAAGTACCTTCACGTCATTGCACCAAAGAGGAGCTGCTTGAACTACATTTATACATGCCAAAATTAAGTTGTGCACACAGCCGCAATTTTCATAGATATCCAGATTGGTTATATAGATTATTGATATGCTTTCATTGTGATTTTCGTGTTGTTTTAAGTTTTTGCCAAGTTTTAAAATCTTGTTGCAAATTTGACACGTTCAAATTGATCGGTGGTCAAATTTGTTTCAAGTATTTGCCTTTTAATAACAAACAATTCCAGGTTTTGAATTATTCATCCCGATTTATATTCTTTTGGAACCATATCACAATCATCTTTATTGCTGCTTCATCATCACTGACAATATATCAGCTGTGCTATTTCAACCATCATTTTGTTTTATACGTGTTTGGATTTGTTATGGATCTGTGGTAGGTTTCTTCATTGTTTTACGAAATGTTGAAATGTAATAGACAAACATCTTGTTCTTTGTTGTTTACCTTGTTTTGAAGACAGAACGTGTTTTATTAATCCAACATGATTTCATTTATATTTCTTACTTTTCGTGTTATTGTTTGACGAGCAAGAATGTGTTTCAGTGCACCCTAAACTCCTTGTGACCATGAGCATTACTTAAAGTTGTAAATTACAAGCAAAGCAATTCTTCAAATTATGGTATTGGTTCATGGCTACTTTGTTGTATTTGTTTATCACTGTAATTTGATGCCTTTCAAAACCTGGAACGGTATCATTTTGCTGTTGATTATATAATGGACGTAGATCAATAGAAACTGGGATGTGCCTTCAAGTCATCTATCCCGCCCGCTCCTGATAAAAAATCTCATCTTCAAAATGAGTGGATATAGGAACATACACCATTCTTTTAATGTATATCTTTAGAATATTTATTGTTTGTATATGCTAAGTTTTCCCTATATTGACAGCCTGCAACTTCAAGTGGTTTGTGTTTCATCAACCATATGTTGATATCTTAAACCTGAAGTTTCATTTAAAACTTCAATTCTTGTTGCAGTCTGGTACCTACGTCTGCTCAGAAGTAGTTTTTGACTTAGTGTTCTATGGTTGATGCTTTGAATGTATCAGTGTTGATTTGAATTAAATAAAAAATTTCTTGTCAGAAATGCAAGGTTTCCACTGAGCGTAAAAAAAGTAGCACAAGTAATGTTTTTTTCCCATTCTGATACATATGCTTTTGCCCAACACTAAAATACACTGCAAAACTTACCTTTCTTATTCATGAATGGTTTTTGACAAAGAAAAACCTATTGTCCTTGTCACTGCCTTCATAGTTTAATAACTGTTGTTTATACAGGTTTCTGGTTGATATGCTCATTTGTTTTCATAAGAGCTACTTGGATGAATTTAGCACAAATGTCAATATAGTCAGTCTTGTACACAAGCAGTACTTCATGAATGTTAAATTGTTTTTGATGGACTTGATAATGAATGCTCCTTTAGAGATTGTAATCCTTGCTACCAGTCTTACTTCACTGCAAAAAGTGATACTAATATCATACTGCCGCTTAAACAGAGTACTTCGCATCTTCAGAATGATTTCTTTATTTCATAGTTGGGAAATAGACATCCGACGAAAGTAAGTAATTGTGTGCAGTATATGTGTTGAAATGATGTAAAAATGAATTACATGAGTAATTTGCGAATGCCATCAACAGTACCAACGTCAAAATTACATTTTGTTTTTAGTTCAAGCTGCTAGATCAGTGATTTTTAACCTTTTTTTTCTAATTACCCAATTCATTTGAGAGTGTATATTTTTTTGCACAACCTAAAATGATATGAACCATGTATACTAGTTTTGACGTTCTCAGCCTTGTCGAATGGCTGTTGTGCAATGTGCCTACAGTGCAAATGTATGATGCAACAATACAACTTGCTTTTGTTTGCTTAGGCTACCTAAGTTCATAGTTGCATACTAAGTTTTGCCGACAAGTTTAGAACAGCGTGGTCCAAACTCTGACACATGGTCTGCATTCACATCTGGCTTGCGAACACTTTCTACATGCCGTATTACACAAAATCATAACTACGTTTTATTAGCCACACAGCCCAAGAAAGCTGCACATGCATCAAAGTGAAGGTCAACATGTACTTATTATGGGGGTAACAATATGTATTTACAATTTGTGACGTTGCAATAGCTTAACTCCAGGTTAGGCTTCTTCATCGTTTGAGCCAGGTCTTATCTACTGCTTGGCCACACTAGATCTTGGGACAGGTGTTGAGCAGCTATTCTTTTGTTTCATCAGCCAGGACCATCAGGGGATGCATTCCATGAGTTGATCTATGGATTGGACAGTGGAAGATAACATGGTCAACAATTAGTTCTTCTGCACCACACTCGCATGCCTCAGAGGGGGCCATACCCTATTTTGTTAGCAGGTGCGGAAACAATGCTGCCGTACTCTGCAACCACTAAGCATGCATTTATTTTTTATCTTTGTTGCAACAAAAAATGAGTTTTGAAAGAAAAGTGTCAGAGGAAAACAGTTCAATTCTAACAGGAAAGAAAAGTATTTTTGCCAATTACAATGGCCAGCCACAGTGTCAAATGTGCTTATAAGAAATATCTGTTCTGAAGGAGTTTAATGTAAAGTGGCATTACAGCACCAACCACCCGCGAAAGCATATGTGAAATACCAAAGAAATTCTAGGGAAGCTATTTTTAAAGAATTAAAGGCAACTGCAACAAGCGAAAGAAAAGATTTCATTTTGCCAAACCTGATTCAGCTGCAGTGAACTTCATGTGAAGTTGTGCTGACACTTGCTAAACATGAGAAAGCTTGTCAGGGCCAGGAAATTATAAAAGAATGTGTGATTACGATAGCCCTTTTATAGATAAAAAATAAAACTAGCCAAAATTTTTTAAATGTGTCTTTACCTCATCACCTCATTGCAAGAAGAGCGGCAGAATAGGGTATCTCTACAACTGAAAGAAGTTTTTCAAAAGTGCAAGTACTTGTCTCTGGCCTTGGATGAAAGTATCGCCATCAGTGACATTAGGTGGCATTTAGTTTTCATCCACACCATTGACAAACATTTTACTGGTTGCAAAGAACTACTCGAAGTATCTCCACTTCATGGGACTACAGAAGGTATCGACATATACAGTGCAACACCTTTGTGGAAATCGTTGATGCATTCTTATGGAGGTTTTGAGAGATGTGCATGTGTCGATAGTGTACATCTGCTGGGAGATGACAGGGCAAAAGTATGGACTCATCAGGAAGCAATACATATGTGCAAACTTTTGCAGATGAGTGACATTATGATTAATGTTACCAGTATAGTCAACATCATTAAAAGGGGGAACAGAACCCAGAGACATTGGAAATTCATCCAGTTCTTAAAAGATATGGGTGCCCAATATGAAGATGTACAGGCAAAACATTGAAATATTTATTTTCTTTGCATAAAGAAAAATTGTATTTTCTCAAAAGTGACACAGAAATAACACCTTAGAAATACCAGCTTCAGTTGAATGATGACAAGTTAATTGGTTCGTTGGTATTCTTGACAGACATTATAATCACTTGAACAGCCTAAACATGAAATTGCAAGGTAGGAAGCCAAATACAGATACATCTCAATTGGTTGGATATATTGAAAGTTTTCACAGGAAACTTGTTCTATTTGGGGATTTTTTGCAAATGAATGATGCAACCTATTTTATTTCATGCAGTGAATTACTTAAAAATCATTGATTTTTCTGCATTTTCTGGGAAAGTTGGTGACATCGATGATGAGTTTGTTGGGACATTCACTGACTCAGGGGCATACCAATGGGGGCAAGGGAATGCACAATGTCCCAGGCCAACACGCCAACAATGCCGCAAGTACTGCTTTCATTGCAGTACATTTGCTCCCGAAAGACCTTAAATTCAAACATAGGGGCACCAAACTTGCTACTTGCCCCAACCATTATGTAGCCTGGGGACACCCCTGCATGACCAGCAAATTCAGCTAATGAGCTCGCTTGAAGTGTCATGCTAAAAGGCCTATTGTTAGATAACTCCTGTCATGGCTCAACAATTCATCACCTAACTGCATTCCTATTTTGGTGCAATAGATTAGTATGGCGGCACCACATAGCAGAGATTATACTTCAAAATGTAAAGAAACCTTGGAACTGTCATTAGAAACAAACAATGTTTTGCGGGGCCCAACAAAAAAGTTTTGTTATTAGTGGTGTAACTAGAGGTCTAAGCCAGAGGGGGCAAAACTTAGCTTAAGAGCCTCACTAACCAACAATCAGAAACTTTGAGAAATGATAGTGCATCCAGATGTGGATGTCTTTACTAAAACCCGAATTCACCAGAAAAAAAACAACAAAAAATGCAAAAAAACATTATTAACTTGAGCTATAAGGTAAGTAGGAGCCTGGTTTTCACATTTAGCTAGTCAGGGTGGCGGTTGCTCCCCCTGCCACCTGCCCATTATGCCACTGTTTGCCAGATGCAAAGTCATGATGGCCCACTTGAAATGCACATAAAATATAAGAATTCTGCCAAGACCAACTGAAAAACATCACAAAAGATGTATTCAACCACTTAAAGTGAAGATTATGTGTGCATACCTTTTTCCCAGAACTAATTTGATAATGTTGCTTTACTTGTTCAAATGCTTAATGATTGAATTGGATTGAACACATTTCAGAAATCAGATCACTTGGTTTAACCTTACCCTTTTCTATGTACAATTTTGTTCATGGAAAAGTGGCGCTGGTAAAGTTAGGTTTGTTGAAATGCAGCCTTCTATACTTGCATGGAACATGCCATAATTGAAATTCAAAGGAAACTTTTCAGTAGCGTTTGCTGTAACATTGTTTTTGTTCCTGCACCGTGTATTGCCTATTATTTCCATGGTCAATATAAGAGTGAACTTCACATGATGTAAATTTTTTTTTATGCAGTGCTATAATGTGCAATTTCATTTTCACAAATACATGCATGCTAGGTTTTTTTTAGTCACAGACCAAATTTTTTTTGGTGACTGAAAAAAATTGAGTTAATTCGGTCATAATGTTAAAAGTTGGCTCTTATTTGGCTCTTTAAAAATATGGACTAGTGAATACTATTACAGCAAATACTGGTAAGAGAGAAATACCCGAAATGTCTCATATAATAAAAACCAGCATGTGTGTCAATTGTTGGCTGAAGAATGCAATCTCCTTTTCATTCAGTTTTTCTCTAACACTGTTATTAAGATCATTATTCTGCAGTTGCAGTACAAAGCCAGCAATTATAGTTTTGTAGCTCAACACAGCATTGTGTTGCCAGTATAAGTTGTAAACACAATAATAACTTTTAAAACTATGGTGTAAAACCACCATAGCCTCTTGTTAGAGCAGTGAAATCACAAAATTTTGATGAAGTAGAATACCACATTGTTTCATATCCTACTAAATCTTATGTTGGCACTTGCCCTAGTTTATAAAAGATGTGTAGTTCTTGCCTATTTTGTAGTTTGTTAGTTGTTATTTACTACGTTATATTCAAATTCCTCCATTTTATTAAAGGATGTATGTGCTTTTTCAATTTAGTGTTGTGTGCCACAAGCTTTACATTTGTTAAACAATTGAATTAGAGCAGAAAATACATGTTATATCAATAATTTCTGCAGAAATTTATCTACATCAATTATGCATTTGATTTTAATTTAAAAAAGCTATATTTCATAGTACATTACTTCATCGGATGTACAAGTTTTCACTTGGCTTGATTTTCATAACAAATGCTGCTGCCTCTGGATGGTTTGCTATTTCCTGTGCAAATGGCATGTGCCGTTTGGATGGATGGACCAATCTTCCATCAGTGGGTAAGCAGAAATTTTTGATTTGGTGATATGAAAATCATCAGCGGTTTCATACTCAACATTGGTAGTATCTGACATCCTTAACCATTACTTTCTGAAAGACTGTCTGACAGCTAAAACAAAGCAGTTGTGTTGATTCACAGTTTGTTTGCTTTCACCAGAAATCATTACTAGGAGAGGAGTTCTAATAAAGAGTAGACACTAATGAACTTGACTGTTTTTTATAACATGTTATGCATAGCACTCGCGTACCAAAAGCTATTGCAACAGTGGATGTGTGTCATCCAGTCATCTATATTTATGCAGTATTCACCCAAACAAATCATGCTTTTATACCAAGAGCAGGAGTTGGTGATTGAACACGTCCTGAAGAGTGAGTGTCATGTTTTTACCATTGCAAACTATGATTTTGCAATTCGTAATTGATCCTATTCTATCAAACACAATGAATGAGTGTAGGTTTGTGAAAATTAACCAAAAATTTTATTCTACATAATTATAAAGTTTGATTTTTAGTAAAAGCTCATTAAACTTACCGAAATGAACATAAGGAAATCACAAAAGCCATTAGGAGTAAAGTTCATGTTTTTCTGGTGAAACTGCCAGCTTAACCACTGTGGCTCAGAAATTAGCATGGTATATCCAGGGTTTTTTAAGAAAAATGTTAGGTACCTGATGTGAACCTGTAGGGACCCGATTTCTCTGATTATAGGGACACGATTTTCTTTGATTCTAGGGACCCGATGATGATTTTCTCTGATTGTAGGGACCCGATTTTCAATTCTAGGGACCTGAATCGGGTCCCTAAAATGGCTTAAAAAAACCCTGGTGTATCTGAAACAACCACATAAATATAAATTTGAAAATGCCTTAAAAACAAAGTTGGGTATGGGTTGTAGGGCAGAGTGTTGCCTTGGACGTTGACTGATAATCTTTGAGACACATGTCATGGGAGGCTTGGTTCTTCATCAAGAACTTCATATGAAACAAAATCACAACTGTTTATACTTTAGCCTATGTAACTACACAGGGTACTTCTTAGTAATTCCAATCAGATAAATGTGAACCATCACTGTAAATGATCAAAGTATGTAATTACCAGCTACCTAAGGAAACTCCACAGTTAAACTATCCAAAGATGGAATTAATTGCAATATTGTTTGCTGTAAGAATAAGAGCCAACTGATGTATTTGCAGCAGAGAGCATTAATCTAGGCCCAAGACAATAACACTGGAAGCCAGTGCCGGATTAGGGTGGTGCGGGGCCTGTAGCATATTAACAGTGTGGGGCCCGAAGTTAAAAATACACTTGAACAAGTGAACAAAACTCTCAAGTCATAAATTCTGTAGACATACATGTGACTAACATCTGGCATACTGAATTTGGTACATACGAAAAAACGAATCCTAAATAGCAGCTGGTGGACATTATGGGCTACATATCTTTTTTTATCAAAAAACATATATGCATATCTTTTTAACAAGAAGGAATAAATTACTGTGTATAGCTTACAAGTACACTACAGTGACTGTAATTAATGCTTCCAGACTTGTCAATAAATTCGACCATTGCTATATCTAGAAAGTATAATTCCCAGACAAAAATGAAATATTTAACTTTTTTTCAGCAAGTAAAGTTGCTGAATAGCATGTTTAAAATATAGGGCCCCTTTCTGAGATTTTGCCTCGGGCACCTAAGTTTTAAATGTCCACTCCTGCATATAATAAAGAATACATTTCACACAAAGGACCACAGAGCCCTCAAAAGCGTGAGGTCTGTAGCCACATTTGCTACTATAATTAATCCAAGCATTAAAAATTTATAGCATGTCACAATTCAAGCAAAATGATGAAGTCTAAAGCATGAGTTGGCCAAAGCTATAATGATATAATATAGTTTTAACTATGACTCAAAACAGTCTTACTGTATGAAGTCAATGAGCATAATTTCATCGGTTCACTTGAAAGTCCTACACTTAGTCACCTTACCTAGCCATTTGCAGTGCAAGTAACAAGCTAAGCAACATTTTCTACCACTAATATTTAGGTCAACCTGACAAGAGATATTGATTCACATTGACAAATGATGAAATTTTAATTGTTGGTTGATGTGCAACAAGAAAACAGATTGTACATGTAAGCAGAAAAACAGAATTCGGTTAATTATCAAACAAATTTATACTGAGCAAGTTGTCTGTTACAGGCTTGCCATTGGGCCTGTGCATAGGCCTAATAAACAAACCAAAGTAACACTGATGAAGTTTGTCACTTCTAGACCAAACAGGTATAAACAATACAGATTCAAATTTGCTTGTCTGGGAGTGTAAATGCTGCAAGAAGGGTGTGCTCCGAAGCCTACTTTCAACCAGGGCTGTGGAGCTGGTACTCAAATTTCAGGCTCCAGCTCCAAGCATCTAATTTTTTGGCTCCGGCTCCAACATCTTGAGATTTTTTACTCTGGCTCCAGAGCAATTTGGTCCAAAAAATAGAAAAAAACATTGTATTATTTGTGTAACTCACTTGAACCAAAATCCAAATTCCAGGCTCCATTTCCAGCTCCACCATCTAAAATATTTTTGGCTCCGGCTCCAGCCATCCAAAATTGCTTGTGTTCCAGCTTCACAGCCCTGTTTTTAACACAATCCAGACTGCTGTTTTCTGACAATGCACAACAACGCAAACACGTATTTTATTTTTGGTGCTGACGTCACACCAACGGCAGACAGACATTTTTATTTAATATCTTAAAAAATCAAATCAGGGGAGGAGACTGACCACAAGGTCTTTGAGGCATCCTCACCCGCGAAATACAAGTCGAACAGCACAGAGGACGAGTCATAATCTACAGAACTTTATGCATGAATGTGCAGAGACAATGCAGACATTAGCACAAACAAGATGCGCTGCAGCACAATTACAGGCAAGAGGAAAAATTAAATTTTTATAGTATGTGAGGATGTTCAATTAAATAGTTTTTGTATAACTGACAGGATCGAAAATAATTGACTAGTTTAAAATCTTTTGGAATATCATTGCCTTATATGGGTCCTCGAAAAGATGTGACGTTGTTCATTAAGTATCTTTGCTTAGGGAATTTCATATGTTAATTTGGAAGTTTTGTCTAGTTTCTCTGATTTTGGTAGTAGCAGAAATGTTAAAACCGTTTATAATATAATCAGGTAAGATATTGCAATACATTTTGTACATATGTTTGCTGATTCATAATTGCAAATATCCTTGATCTGTAGTATCCGTGCTGAGTAAAACAGATCTCTAAGTGAAATACACTCTCTACAATTAACTTTAAGTCAATTACGGATACAGTGCCGTCACGAAGGGAGATTTTTTGTGGGCTTAGCCCCCCCAAATTTTAAATACTGACCACTCTAAATCAGTGGAATATTTATCAAATTTACAATGGCAAGCCCCCCTGCACAAACGTAAATCCCCGCTAAGAAAGACTTTTTGGCAACGGTTCTGTATGGATAGCTCTATTATTGCATCTTTACTAGATCAGCAATACTTGACCAATTGGCTGTAGCCCAATTCAAAATACTGTAATTTAGATGGGAGCACACCAGAGAAAAATAAACTATTAACAAGTGCACATCAGCAAAAGGTTGGAGTTCAAATAAAACGCTGGCTACATTAGCGATTGAAAATGAAGTACCAAGAAAACCGTATATGCAAAGCCTGCCCCATTTCCTGTGCCTGGAGGCACACAACTTGGCCATTTTAACTCGTAGTGCCAAAAAATTTCACAGGCGTGTTCACAGAAACATGCTTTTTCAAATTCGAACAAAAGATCGTGACAATTTCATCACATGACCTTTAAATGGGACAAGGTGAACGATGTTCCTGTGCATTTTTAGCCTCAACCTCCATGTGGTGGTTGTTGAAATTCTGTCTTTCAATCTTTTTAAGGTTACAGGTCACGGAAAATCTTCAGTTTTCACCTGGTGCCATACGTGGATTGTTTGTATTGGGCAGTTGCAACAATGACTTCCACAGGTTATGGTGACATTAAACCGATGTTGCCATCCGAGATGATGTATGCATGCTTTGTTGCATTGCTTGGAAAGATCCTAATCGGTTACATGCTTGGGACTGTAGCTGCGACATTAGCCAATGACGAAAGTTTAAGAGTTTGGTATGAGCAACGAGTGATGGTAAGAATTTAGACTAAAAAGTAGATGAACAGACAACAAGGCTTGCAATCTTGATTGCAATAAATTTCGTGTGCCAAAAAATAAACTCCAGTTTTTCAAAGGGCATTAATTTGATACTCTGTTGTGCCTCAGTGTTAGTGTTTTTCATTTTCAAATTTCTGTTTGCGTACAAGCATTTAGCGGAGAGATGGTGTGGCAAATTTGTAGTCGTGATCTCTGTAGAAACTTGATGCAACATGATGTAAGGGAGCATGCGTTCTGGGTTCGATTGTTGACTATCATATGGAAACAAAGCGTTGTTTGTTTGGGGGAAAACAAGCAGCAGTGTTTTTCTACCCACAAGCTGGTGCCATGGTTCCTTCTTTCAGGTAGTCCAAAAACAGAAATCATGTTACCGCGTTTCACCAGATTTCTTTTGCAGAGCAGGATATGCTGTTGGGATTTTTTTCATGCAATTTTTATTTGGGTTTACTGTTTAAGTGCACTTTCAAAACTTAAAAATTATTTTGTGTGCTAATGTCTTGTGCAATCTGAAAACAGGCACATTCAATACAGTTATGTGTGAATCTTTCCTAGCATCACCAAACCTGTTTTATGAGCAAGCTACTTTCTGACATTACATTCTTCAATGTGCATAGAAAGAATGCTTGTAGTAAATTGAAACTAAAAAGTTATTGCAATCGCATTAAATCAGTCAGTAGTATTGATTCTGCTAGCATGTGATTTGCTGCATGGTTTCTACCACGTTTTGTTTATTGAAAAATTATTTGTAAAAATGGGCATGGTCTCTTTTAACTAATCATACTCCAAAAGTACACACATGACATACCATATTTATCGGATTATTATTAGCCGCCCTTCAACATTGGTTACCTAAACCTCAGATACTTTTGCGTACTACATGTTGAACGTTTTCCATTTAATTGGCAACTTTGATAATGATGCTTACACCACTACAACTGCCTTCTGTTCATCATCCCTGCTGTGATGGATGTGCATGTGATGCTGAAGAGTATACCGTTTTTACTTGATTGTTAGCCGCCCTAGATTGTAAGCCACACGAACTGGTGTTAAAAAATTAATGTAAGTCGCGCTTGAACATACGTAACCTAAGCCTCTGAGATACTTTCACGTTTTATTGGGAACCCTGGTAAGGATGCTTGCCTTCTGTTCATCCTAGTCACAACTGCCTTCTGTTCATCCTACACACAACTGCCTTCTGTTCATCCTAGTCTCTCCTGTGACAGATGTGCACGTGATGCTGACGACAATAGAATGTGAAAAGAGAGTTTGTTTGCCAAAACGTAGTCAAGGAAAGACTGAGTGTCATCTATACCTTTCGATAAGGTGATGAAATAAAAAATGTAAGCCACCCTTGATTATAAGCTGCGCAGATGATGGAAAAAGCTTCATAAGCCACTGATTGCAATCTTAGCATGCGAAAAGAGAGTTTGGTCGACAAAATGTAGCCAGTAAAACTTAGCATCATCTATACTTTTCAATAAGGTAAAGAAATAAAAAAATGTAAGCCGCCCTTGATTTTAAGCTGCGCAAATGATGAAAAAAGCTATATAAGCCATGGCTTACAATCGAATAAACACGGTAGAATTACAGTAAACTAGAAATCCTCTCATACATTTTGCAACCTTTCATATTAAATTTTTTCTCCAAAGTAGGTGTATCCAGAACATACAGTATTCTCTTGCCACTTCTTTTACAGAGAACCTTTAATAGAAAAATTTGTGTAAATACTTGAAATATCAAAATACAGGTTAAAAAAATAGAAGCATGCTCCAAGCCACAGCTTCAAATCACTTGTATCTGATACACAAGTGTTTGATATCTTCGAAATGTCACAATTCCACAAAATATCCATTGTAAAATGCAAAGTCACAGAGCACCCAGACAAAGATTAGGCTTGCCAGGTTTAGATAAACCAAAATGCCAAATTACTCGTCAAAATATGGCAAATACCTTCAATAAATTTCAATAGACGAAAAAATGATTAAGCTCAAAGCAGTCAGGTTTAAAAAATGCTGACAACACTTCTGTCAAAACTATGATGTACAGCCTTTTTTCGAGGCAAATCATGTTAAAAAGCTGAAATGTCAAACTATGATGTACAGAAAACATGCCATACTATGAAGTACAGCATTTTCTCATGGCAAACAGCTTTTGAAAAGCCAAAATTTATCGAATGCGACATTAAAAACACTAACCTGGCAACCCCCTGTATAGTAAGATCACACAATGGAAAATTTTAAATCGAAGTACAAAGTTTAGATGAGTTCATAGTATGAATTTGTACATCCTGTCTGTCCCTGTTGTGCGTGCATACACATAGATATCCCTCTACCTTGGTGTCTATAAGAAAATACGCAGTTAAGAAGCAGTTGCTACTAAAAATTTGCAAGTATTTTTGCTGATAGACAAACTGTGTAGTTGTGTTGCACAGGATTCCATTTGCAGCTTTGTAACAGCTAGACTGTTGTCATGAACTGAATGCAGGCAGTGGCGCAACATGGCATTTGAGCCAAGGAAGAAAAAACTAATCTGAAGAGGGCCCACTAGCAAACACTCAGAAAAAAAGATAAAGAAATTATAGTGAATCTGGATGGATGTGGATGTCAGCACTAGCTAAAAAAACGAAAGCACCCCAAAAAGCGCAAAAAAACAACAACATACTGAAAACCAAACCAATACTAAATATAAAAATGTAAGGTAAGTGGGGGCCCAGTTCCTATATTTAGCTCACCATGCGGGCGGCTTCGCCCCCTGCTCCCCTGTCAGTTATGCCATTGGATACAGGGGTATTGCATCAGTGAAACAATAAGTAATTTGTTAGCACAGGAAAGAGTTTGGGTACACGTAATCGTGACTGCAGGATGATTGTGTTGTGATTCCACTATACACAGTAAGTTCTGTGTCAAAACGGAACAGCTTCCTAACTTAGGTATAAAATCTCTTACATCGTCAATGTTGATGAACTTTTCAAAGCAGTTCTTAGAAATATATACCATAAAAAAGAATGTAATTTCAATGTCCTTTGGCAGAAAAACTCTTAATTCTTAAACAACGCAGGGTCTGTGGTTTATCTGAAAAGATCATTGGTAAGTTGTGTCTACTTTTACAAATGCTTTTCTTTCGTATAATTTGCTAGTTCACGCATTTTTAATTATTCATGTGTTTAGAGTGTCAAAAGGTACATGATGGATTTGAATTTTGATAAAGATCTATTTGATCGAGTGGTGCAATATTATGATTACATGTGGATGAAAAACCATGGTGCAAATGTTCAGAATTTGTTTCCTGATTTACCTTTTAGGTACTGCTACCTATGTATAACAAATATCTATATTTTCTATTGTGTAGGAAAAAGAGGTTTGGCTTTTTTAATTCAAATAAAAAGTTTTTAAAAGTATAATTGATATATTTCCATCAGCTTCTCATTACTTTGCAGTTTACGGGCTGATGTTTACAATCACATATGCTGGGACATGATTAACAAAGTCAAACTGTTTGATGAATGTCCTGAAAGTTTTTTGAAGCATTTGACTATGGTAATGAAACCAGTTTCATTTATGCCTGGTGATTATATATGCTTCCAGGTTAGTTCAATGTTTCCACTCTTGAGATAATGAACAACCTTTACCGATTCACTGTGCTGTGTTTGAATTTTTTTTCAGAGATTGAAGGTCTAACTGTTTTGGTGTGACTTTTTGATGCTGATATTAAAAATGCTGGCAGTTTTTTTCTATCAGTTCCAGTTAATTGTCAAGTGTTGTTTTGATTTTTTCATTTTTGGCCATTTTCCTAAGCAAAGAAATTCTGGATGATGTTTTAGTGCATTTAGTCACGCATAGTGGCATACGCAAAAAATTTCCGAGGGTGGGGGGCAAGTTTTGTCACAATCGTGTGACGTCACAAATCAACTTTGGGGAAGTGCCAAAGGCACGACCATTCTAGGGGGATCCGGGGGCATGCCCCCAGGAAACTTTTGCAAAATTACACCTAAAAATACGCATTTTTGTGCATTCTGGAAGCAAGTTTTAGTATAATGCTTTTACCAGACTTATTAGCCGGTGAAACAGAAAACTGAACTTTTGTTGCCTGAAGCTCATGAAATAAACGTATATGCATGCTTGGATGTTATAAGTTTTAGATATGTATCGTTTATCGAAGACGCTTATTGAAGTTTGTGGACTCAAATCTCACGCCAGCCGAAGCTTTTTTCTGGTGTTCATTGTTACCTGTGCTAAGATACTTAACAGTCACGTGTGAAGCAATTTTGTCAATGAAAGAATGAAATCGTAAAATGAAAATTAAGCAGAGAAAACGTGCAGTAGGCATAAAATTTGCGTAGTGCGTATATCAGCTACCAGAAAACAAAGTCACTTTATTTTAAATTGAGGCCCTTTCCTCCCCTTAGTTAACGCCACTGCCAAATACTGTTTAAACATTTTTTTATATTTAGAGTCTGAGGGGGGGGCCATGGCACAGTTCCCCCCCTCCCCGCTAGTAGTCACGCATGTTCTCATTTTTCTAAATAAGATGCTTTTATTTGAATAACGAACTCCTTCAACGACAAAAACTACAAGGCTGCAGAATTACCTTGTGTAACACATAAAAGCAATTGTTTATACACCAAGCGATGTCCTAACATAATTTTTCTCAAGGTTTGTCAATTACAACACGTCCAATGACACAATATTTTTATGAAACATTAACCATTTAACTGCACACGTTGAATGAACCGCAGCACACTGCTAACTCAAACTTTCTCAACTAATGCAAAACCCTCAGAAAAACAAAAACGCACAAGCATATAGGTATGAAAACACTTGCATTTTAATTTTTGAAAGACCCTGTTTGCAAAGCATGAAAACTTCTAAGATTGTTTTCTTGTGTACAGAATTACGCGGCACATCTCTTCAAACACCAGCAGCGACCAACTAGTGCATTTACATCGCAGTGTCATTTGTATCATTTTTTAATCAGCCCAAAGTCTTCTACCGGTTACTCGCTCTGATCACCACATCTTTACTCTGAATTGTCAGTTTGAACGTAGTTAGTACATTCTGCTGGCATTTGGACACCAAGGCATTAGTGGAAACTTTGATGGAGCTCCTAACATGTTCTTCATAATCAAGGCTTTCGCAATTTCCTGAAAGTTTGTGAAATAGCTGCACAAAAAGCAATTTGAAGTGCTTTCTTCTGCATTTGTCTCTGTAATTTTTATTTGTGCACTGCTTTTATTTAAAAAGTTGGATGTCTTTTCCGACTGAACAGAAGTTTGCACTTACTCAAACCGGTGGCTTCAGGCTAGCCTTCCGACAGTTGGCGCAACGAGTTTTCTTAGTTTAAGTGGTCAGCAGCGACATGCGTTTGTACTGTAGTTGCTGTGTTTCCTCTACAGTCGACGGTACTTTATATTTTACTCTGGATATGAAAGTGTAATAGCCCTTTTAGTTCGGTAATGACTGTGTAAAGTCACGGCATATGCTTTAATCAAACGTCCATGTTGCTTCTAATTTGTCTGAAATTGCAGAAGTCTTGCTTTAGTTTGCATCATTTCACCTGTATGTTTTTGCTTATAATTACAGGATTGAAAATACGAACTTGACGCGAAATCAATCTATTAAAATGCTTTGCAAACAGATACGGCTGTTTTTCTGTGGTACTTCGAATCTTCGAAGATGCACATTGTTCGTAGACTTAAATTTTTTTAGTTTGTTGATCGTGATATCCCACTTTTAAAATTTTATTATGGAGGCGCATTCCTAGGACCTCTTGCTTAGCAGGTATTAAATTCCTCTAACACATAATGTGCAGTATTCTGCAGGGATCTATTCTTGGAAGGACCTTTGTTATTTCTGAAATATATTAATGAGATTGTTGGAGCCTCCAACCCAGTCTTCGTATTTAAGGAAAAAAACTAAAAATCTTCAGTCATTTCAGAATAATGAACTCAAAAGCGTGATTAGTGAGTTCATGCTCATAAATCATTATTTATTACGAAAGTAAATTCATTCTCATGAATGACCCAAATGTAAGGTTGGGAGGAACGCGTTCTACTTTGTGATTCCATGAAGGTCCTTACTTGTTGAGGGGTTAAACTAGTTGTTGCAAGAACGTGGGTTAGTCTCCCAATTGAGCGACCTGACATCTTGAGATTGTCCAACCAAAGCAAGGCGAAATGAAGCCTGAACAGCTGGAAGTGTTTGCTTGAAACAGCGTTAATTCGCCCAGCAATGGACTCTGAGTGGACATACCATTTTCGATTTCGTCTGTTCGCAGATATACAGTTCGCTAAGCAACAGTCACCTGTGTTGGCTTGTTCTGTCAGTTGATTGAAAGGCTACCCCATTTCGTCAAATACAACTGCTAAAATGTACGTGTCGCAATCGACACCTCTGTATTTGTAGGTATATGTTTAATGACACTTTCATTTAAAAGTATTTTCACAAAACAGTAGCAAGAAACAATATTTTCATAGAAATAGTACCTATCATGAAATCTCAGTGAGCAAAATTTAGTGTGGAAGAAATTTGCAACCTTTGCAAATTTCATGATGTTTGTTTCGGCACCTCTATATTTCTAGTCTTTGAAAGTTATTTTGAGAAGCAGTGCAGGGAAAGTTTAAGCTGTTTTGTCCTGACTATTTCCATTATATTGCATATTTTGACTGTAATAGCAGTTGTGAGTTGTATGTGCCCGTAACATAACTCTATTGTATTTTGCTTTGTATTTTTCTTTCACAGGGTGATATTCGTGATGAAATGTTTATCATACACAGCGGTGTTGCTGAAGCTGTGAAGAATACAGATGGCAACCAAGTGCGTTTGCACTTGGTTGTTGAGGGTGATTCTTGCTTTTGTCAAAATTTACTTTGCAAGGTTAGTTTCTGTTAAATATGAAAGGTTCGAGCTATACCCAAAATCTGTTTGTTGATCACAAAAGTACGTCCGGTTTATGCTAATTTCGTGAAGTAATTATTTTTGCAATAACCTCCTCGTCTGTGATAAAAGTTTTTTATAATGAAACGAAAATAGTAGCCTCTTGGCAAAGCAAATAATTGTGGGTTTGCGATGCTCATTCTACTGTACTTTAGTTTATTGTAGCAAACTTCATTCAGCACTTCCCGCGTATAGTTTTGGAAGACACTTCAGGATATTGTGCAATGGTTACAAAAATAATGTTTTTTTTTGCTCAGCCGTGATTGAACGCTTTTTGGTGCAGCTTTCTTGTGCTTAAACAAAGCAGTGTTAGCGATATTTAAAAAATGTGAATGGAACGGTCTACCTTCATAAAGATTTAATTGGAATCTGGTAAGAATCAAAACATACATAATATGTCGGAGCTTATTCACTGAAATCGGTAAGACTTTTGCGTCACACACAGCAGATAGGTTGTGTTACACCGCTGCTACAAACAAAACCGCAGGCTGCGATGATTTGAAATTGTCTACGGTCAAACACTTCTTGAAAATGCCCTAACCCACTTCTGTAGCCCAAATGGATGGAGCAAACTGATCGTAAATTGGATTAATGTGGTTTTATATTATACATATCGATATTCAAACACACCTTGCTATGCTGAGAGAAACCTTGTGAACTGATATCACAAGCAATGATAAAAGTTTCAATGCTGCACGATTCCCTTGTATCATTCTGAATAGTAGCTGTCTGCAATAGTGCAGTTGGCCAAAACAAGTATTTCATGTGCAATATTAGACTTTCAGGAACAAAAAGCAAGCTACTACATATTTTACAGTGTTTCTCCCAGTGATAACATGACTCGAGTCACATTAAGAAACAATAGTGTGAAGACAACTTGAGTCACATTTTTTACCGAGTGACTCGACTCGAGTCACAATCAGTGACTCGGGTCAAGGGTCATTTTTGCAGAATCTCCAAACGTATGATTAACAAACCCAGTTTGTTTGCACACATAAATTTTTTTTGCTTTAGTGGTGATTAATGTTGGTGCATTTTTCTATTTTGACCGTGCCTTCTAGTGGTGCTGCGCTGTATTTTAAGGTTCAAGTGTTCCATCTAACACGGAGGTAGAGCTGAAAGTTACTTTTCACTGAGCTTCGATGGAACGTGCTGTGTTGGTGTACATCCGAAACACGTAAATGCGGTATAAGAAGCGCAATCATAATGGCAGCCGCGATGACGTCTTGCTCAAATGCAACATTGGCTGCAAAAAGCATACTGCAGATCGTGCAGTTATGGCATCGAGGGGTTCACTTGCGCTTTTGCAGGAAAGGTTTATGAGCAAATGGTGGTATTGATCCAAAGTAGAAGCTTAGAACTTCACTATCAAAACTTTTGCGACTTGTCAATTCGGCGAAAGCAGATTTTTATTTGTCGGCTTAAATCTGAACACAATTGTTCAGGAAGAAAGCACCAGAAAACGCACGTTTAGTGGATGATGCTTTGAAAACAAGGAACATTAAATATATTTTAAATGTTGAAACTCAGTTGTTCTTTGCCCCCCTCTTTAAATTTCTGGCTACGCTCCTGGGTAACAGGCCTCCAACCAGCTTGGGACACCAAGGTGGGCGAAAAGTTTTTTGAGAGGGGGACAAATTTTTTAAACGATGTCCAATAGTTTCAAAATATGTCCAACACATTTTTCCAGGGGGGAGAAAATTTTTCTATGGGGCTTTGCCTCCCCTGGTTACGGTCCTACTGGGTAGTCCTGGAAAAAGTGGCGTGGCCCACCCACATCTGGTGGCAAGCCTGACCCAACAATTCGTAATAAAGTTCAAGTTGCATTCCTGCCTGCATTCCTTTCAAGAGTGTTGGAGCTGGCAAACGAAGTCTCGTATCCACGATTGAAACAAAAACTTCAGTGATCAAATATATCTTGACATTCATATCAGTTTCTTGTATCTGACAACTTCACCACTCGCAATATCGTCTGAAAAAATCATCTCCCAGCAAATACATTCAGCTGAAGTTTTTGTTAAAACGAGACGAAAAGTTAGGCAGGCTTACTAGTAGCTTATACATCTGTCACACTAAAGCCATGACTGCTGTAGTTGATTGCGGAACCAGGTGTTTGTATTAGGCTACTAATTTTTACTTTGTCCTGGTCGTTCAGTCTGCATCTTGATTAAAACTGACAAGTTCTCATTTTCAGATATGTTGCGAAGAGAACTTTATCTGTGACCGTTGTACTACGGTTGAATGAACACAATGACGTCATCGAATGAAATTTTATGAAAATTGCCACCCCCCCGAAAAGAAGAGCTGGTTGCACCCTTGTCTTCAGTTAATCATTCCAATTGTGCAATATTTTGATGGAAGCAAAAGAAACGAGTTTTTTTTAATTCGTTAATGAAATTTTTAAAGAAATGTTAATGATTTTTATTAGGGCAGCCAATCTTTTGACCTAAAAACTTAAAATTTTGACCTACAAATTTTCTGCATTTGCAATTACGAAATAATGCAAAGTTCAGTGTTGAGGTTAATCCAGAAGCACATTCATGACCTCAGTGCTTCGAAATTTAAAAAAATCGGTTGTTGGGAACTTAGGATGACATACCGATAAGTACATTAAAAACTATAGTAGAGTCAAACGTGAGAACATCATAAAGTTAAAACACTACATGCATAATGGATTGAGCATTTACCAAACAAAGTGCTGTAAGACCACCTTTCTTGCCTTGCCACGTCTATCCTATATAACATTCAATCGTCCAGTAGTGGGCAAAACAGCATTGTTACGTCAAAAATCGCAACAAACTCCTTATTACTACAGAATTGCATCGAAACTTGTAAAACAATGTCAATATCTGTGGTTGTAGTTTCAATAAAATATCGATAAAGAGAAAAAATTGTGTTGCAACAAAAGTTTGATCCAACTATTAATTTTGACCTAACGAAAAATTTTGACTTTTTTTACCTAATAACTTGGGATTCCCTCGTGGTATGAGCGTGAAATTTGGTTTGTGAACGTTTCATAAGCTTCAAAAAAGGCAGAAGAATTTTGACTTTTGGTTGCCCTAGTTATTATCAAAGGTATGACAGTTTGGTGCCCACCTCAATAAGAGATGAACCTGTTGTGACGTCATATCAGTAGGTGCTCGGTAATTTGAAAAAAAGCATTCAATGTTAATGAAAATGTGACTTCGTTTATGAATCGTTTTTCATCCGCACATGCATAGTTCTGTTAAACAATTAGTTAACTGATGGTATTAACTTAATGCATTTTAGGTTCAGCACGAATTCTCTCTCCTTGCAATTTCTTACGTCGATGTCTTTAGCATGAACATGGAAGGACTGCGAAGCGTACTGGATTACCATCCGCATGTGGTCACCACCATTTTAGGCAATGCCAAGCAGCTTTATCCTGAGATTCAAATTTGAATTCTCAATTCTATGCTGTCCATTTCCGTGAGACAGCAATGCAGTTCCATGGATTCTGGCAACAGTCTTGCAAACTTGCATGAATAAGTTACTCTTTCATGCATAGTTGTGTCCCAGCGGGGTTCATGCATTAAGATGGAAGTCCAGTTCCACAGATCAAGAAAAAGCCAACAAGGTTTTGTCTGTTGGAAAAGAAATGAAACCACTCAACTAAGTTACATGAAAAGCATTCACGCATTTTTCTCCTAGTATGTGCTAGATCTGAGGTAGTGTAGCTTTGCTTAGTTGAATCTTGCAAAGTTGCTGATTTTCTTGAAGATATGTGGTGCGTATGTTTTGCTTCTGCCTAGTTCTCATGTCATGGATACAAGCTACGAAAATCCAGTCAAATAGTATCCACTGCTTCATATGAGTTGCAAATTACAATACTTGTGTACTGTGTGTTAGCGTTTCTAATATTCCCGCAATGTCTGGCAAACTTTCCACTTGCATACCACCGTTGATTTGTTTTATTGCGTTTTCGTTTTAAATTGCAATTAAAATATACGAGAGAAGTGTTATAACTTGTGTTAAAATGTCATGTTTGAAGTTGGACCAGACATGAGTGCAAGCCCTGCTGAAAATCATGGGAACGCGACGCCCACAAGTACTGGTTGTCGCAGCGTACAGTGACAATTCTAAGGGGGGGGCCTGGGTGGGCCATGGTCCCCTAGATTTTTGCTTGTCCCCCCCAGTTTTTTTCTTAATTTCCCGTTTAAGTTCGTTTGGTTGACATACGTAAGGTTGCCAAATGTATTTTCAAAAATACCGGCCATTTTGTCAACAGCGCCAGGTCTGAGCTTTGTCGAAATTCGTAAGCAGCACAGGAAAACAGCGACAATCAGTATTGTTAAGCCACAATTAATAATTTGCCCGTATTTTGGCTGATTCGTTACGTTTCTCTGTGTGTGTGACGTGACAACCGCACCAACGATTGCGTCAACGGCAGCAAATGAACTTCGCTGAAGAAACTGTCCTGACAAGAGTCATTATGATTTGAGCAATTCTGCGTTATTTCTTTTTGAAGTTACGGCAAATTATTTCATTTTCACAATACCGGCCATCTCACAACCCTAGACATATGCAGTAGATAACTTTCGGCCAGCAATATTTTAAACGATAATTAATAAACCCTCTAGCCTGCATTCAATATTTCCCAAATGCATAAGCAGTGTTGTTGTATTTGACGGGCGGATAACTAGAGTTGTTTATGACGACATACACCAGAACTGCAGTTGCTCGCATCCTGCGTGAAATTTAGTCCGACCACGGTCGTGGTGTTGAAAAATTCATTTCGAAACTAAGAAATAGGTGCAGAAATGGGAAAATTGATCTTTCGTGCATTTCAGTGTGAGATCGAAATGCATTATACAACTGTCAGCAGATTGTTGCTTATCCCACTAGTAAATGTTTGTGAAAGCATTAAGAATTGGTTTCAGTTAATTTATCCTGGGTGCAATATTGCGTTCAGCTGCCTTGNGTATGACTTCGAAACATCTTACGTAAGTGGTTCGTAACTACTGTACAGTTTTAACTCTACCCTTTGGTAAACCAGTNCGAAAATTTACAAAATCTACATTCATTTGGGTCAGTGGCAAAGATAGAGGCATTACANCTGCATTNATTGTTATTTGAAAGATTGTTTTTTTTTATGTTGTTTGACACAAATTCAAATGGGAACTTACTGCAATTTCCAAAGTCTTTCAATTGATAACTCAAATCAAAGGACTATTTGCTCCAACACTGCCAAACATTGTTTCAGCAAAAGTACATTTATGATCAGAAGGCTTGTTGAGCACGTAATTGAATGGAGCACTAATAGATGAGGCAGACTTCACTTTCATAATTTCACGGAACGGTTTACGAATACCGAAACNTCTAGCATTATACATTCTAGTCCTGATGGGGTTTTTCTTCGCTAGTTTTTCTGATGTCTGNTTTAGGAAATATACACTGCATTAAAGGTTCTGTTGTAACTGTTTTACCTCATGGCTTTTGCCATTGTTGTGCTTTACTGGTACATGAGGTAGCTGAAAGAATTTCCTTGATGCCTTGAACATGAAAGTGATGCAATTTATATAGCAAAAGTTGCTATGGCTGCATTTTCCAACTAATCTAAAATAAATTATTATTTACAGGTTATTATACCTGTTGTAGTTTTCTTTGGTTTATTCACCTTTCTGTATTAACTGCTTTCAAGTTCTTGTAAGGTACAATCTGAAAATATTACTGATTAGGCTACGAGATATGATGATGAGTGATGATATACTTAATTACTTACACAACTACAAAAATATTGCTTTCAGTAGGTACATACTGGTTTAATTTGCAAGCATACTATGCTCAACACATTAAAACTTGGTCAGTGAAAACAAGAATATTACCCAGCTACTGCACACAGGAACAGTCAGCAGACATGACTTTGGAGGCAACATCCATTTCAAGTTAAAATGTGGCTTCTCAACCTTCCTATTGGATAAAGAAAGATAAAGTTTAGCTTCTGTAACATGCTGCTTTACATAAAAATGTGCCATTGCCATCTTATTTGGTTGAAATTTCCTTCAAATAGGCTACTCCTCTATGAAAAACTTATTACATTCGTTGAGACCTTGTGATAAAGCTCCATTCCAGTTGTTAATATCTCCAACATCAAATGAATGCATTGCATAGCTATCAAACAATTTGTCCAACCATCCATTTGATACAATACAGTTAATAAAAGACAAGTAAGGAGAACTACTGTAGAAATTACAGTATTACTATTAACAAACCACGTTACTCAGCCTAATTACTGTATTGCATTATCTATATATAGCATTTACTCAAATGAAATTGTGTATTGGTTAGACTACAGTACTTAAATGCCGTTCTGCCGTTGCTACCTACGTGCCATATATAATGTTGTACAAAGTAGGCCTACAGGCAGCACACTGTTTACTTAAAGGGAGTGTCGTCTGTTTTGTCTGGATGAAATGTAGCGATCCTTTCTGTGAGTTTTTTGCTGTGGCCAGTAGTAGCTCACAACATGATTTGACTAAAGATTGTCAAATGTTACGTGATTGTAAGATAACAACTGGTAAACGGTGGAAGCCGAGACCCGACTATGATGAACTGTGGAATCTAATATTTGGTCAGGATGCGTTTAAACCTGTACCATTACGACGTGAGCCTATTGAATTTAAACCACTTCCGATAAAAAGTAAACCTACTGACGTTGACATTACAGATATTATAATGAAACAAATCGCTAAGACATGTTTAAAAAAACGTAATGAGTTTCAAAGGAAACAATCGCAGCTAGAACCAAAGTTGCCTGACATGCATGGTCGTGTTTTTACACGAACTGAAGATGCTGATAGTGAAGAATCCCTAGAGTCGGTCCTGTAAAATAAAAGGGCATGATTGTGAAGCCACATTGGTGTTGGTATTGTACAAACGTTGACTACTGAATGCTTTATTTTGCAGGAAAGTAGGTTAATATGACGATAATACAAGAACTGTATATGTGTTATAAAGGATTAAATCGAACAAGAGCGACTTTCAGAAGACACTATTATGAAAGACATCCCAGTGCAAACCTCTCGGAGTTAAATAACGAAGAAGTAGCAGGAGTTTTGTTAAATGTGCTTAGCAGATTAACGGGAAAATGTTTTTTTTGCATTAAAATACGTTTGGATGGTTATGAAGAAAAGCAGCGTAATTATGTGGGACTCAAACGAAGGGGAGAAAGTGTATGGATTGAATGTATGTACAGAATACCGTTGTGTTGAGTTCGCTTTGCATCCTCAACATGAAGCATCTCTTGATTCTGAATACAAATACTAAAGGATTTCAACTACTTCAAAAGCAAGTCAAGAAAGCGACTCGGAAGTCTATCCATGGTTTCATTAAACAGCAATGATTCGGAAGAATATTGGAATTCTAAAGTCATTCCCCAAAACGACTTGAAGTCCAAAAGAATGAAGCTCGAACAAAACAACGACTAGAAACTCTTAGTTAAAAGGACATTACAAAGTGTAGTTATTTGAATTATTGTACATTTATACTCCGTTTGTAATAGCAAGTCACCACCACGAAGAGAGCAAACCAAAACCTTATAAAAACAATTATGTTAATAATTCACATAAAAATATAAATAATATTTTCGATCCAAACGGACAAAAACAAATAATAACAAAACACAGTCCGAATTACGGTAAAAAACGTAACCGGTATCACCGGCGACTCCGAAAAATCAGGACTCAACGTGATGACGTTTCACGAGGTCATCATAGCAGCCAATGAGAGACGAGAAACGAGGTGCGGCTCTGGGTATAAATACCCGTGCTTGCGCCACGTTCAATCAGTCTTGGGCCACTGCTCAAGCTCACAATAAGCCCAGCCNCTGCAGGACTTGAGGCCACTGCCTACTAGAAACCTTAACCCACTGGTTAAGAAGTTCCCCACTGGAAACTTATTCAAAAGTCTACCGGCACTCTGTTAGACTGAGACCTATGAAATTTATGGCAGTATGGTTTACTCTCTTCCTCCATGAAAGAACTGAACTCGTATTAACCCCTGTTGTTCGCAGTAACTTCTGTTACGGGCTTTAACCTATGATTACTGGTGTAAATCCTGCTGTTTTCGATTAGCTTTCTGATGTAATTNAGATTAATAGCGCAGTGCCTAAAGTTGTATTCATAAAACCATGAGTGAATAAAAATTCGTTTGATGTTAAACTGAGCGTAAAGTCGAGCGATACCAGGCGGGTCTAAACTTGGGCGTGCCTTGGACATTCCTACTAAATTAACCAGTGCTCTCGTGGAATTGCCCTAAAAGGCAAATCGGAATGCCACAGTTGACACCTAATACATGCGGCTATCTATGGGAAGATGACCAAACGGTTGGCGAGTTGTCCATAAAAAGAATACGCCAAGCCATAGAAAAAGCAGATCTACACAATTTAACGCACACCAAGAAGATGTCTCAATTGGCTTCGTGGTATGATGATCATATTGCATTGGATGATAGACAATTACCTTTCCCAAAAGTTATTGGAGATGAAGAATTTGAATGGAAGCTTGGAGAACGTCATACACCAAGGTCACATATAAGACGCAAGCGATACAAGTCAGCCAAGCGCTACAGCAAAAGCAAGCGAACTACAGCGTTTCCAAGAAACAATGCAAACACAGAAAAGCACACGCCGAGACAAGTGTAAGGAATGCCAAATCCAGGAAACGTCTTGACATGCAAGAAACGCTTAACGTTGACTGTCAATACCAAGAGGGATCTTGGGCATTGTTAGCAAAGCTGGATCCAGATCTATCAGAAATAAGCCAACCATGATGCAGACGATGCCACGTGTTTTACGATAAGGTTTACTGCGAAATTTGTCATGTGATTTTATTTGGATCCAGATGTATGTAACTTCACCTCCACATGTATGTAAAATCACTAGAGAGGGAGCCCAGAGGGTGTAAGTTAGCTGGAATGGTAACCAAGTTCTACTGGTATCACATCATCTAGTATGGCTGGTATCACATCATCTAGTATCCTGTACAAGGAACTGGTGGTCTGCTGTGTCACAGCTGGTGGTTGTGGTCGTGGGGGTGTTTAACTGCACCCCCAAAATTGAGCTAGATCAGCTGGTAAGGTAAACACTTATAACCTGTTGCAAGATGTCCAGCATAATCCCACAAACAATAAATGACCAATGCCAGACGTTTTGCGTGGTGGGACGCCCCCGCCAGACCCCCAAAATTGAGCTTGACCAGCTGGAAATGAAACCACTTGAAACCTGTTGAAAAATTTCCAGCATAATCCCAAGAACACCAAATGGCCAATGCCAGACGTTTTAAGTGGTGGGGCGCCCCCGCCAGACGCCCCCAAAATGGCCATCCCAAAACTGAGTTAGATCAACTTAGCAGATAACCACTTGAAACCTGTTGGAAAATGTCCAGCAAAACCGAAGGAATCGGGGGCGCCAGATGCTTGAGAGGACTTATAACACCGATCACGTCGCTACGGGAGCTTCTGGGGGCTTAGCACCCCGAACAAAGGTTTGAACCCTCTAAAATAGAAATGGAAGCATAAGAACACAATTGCTTTTCCCGTCGACCCGTTTTCTGTTCTGTCGTTTTTTTCAACCTGTTTCTGAAATTGCGTTATAACTGGACATGAAGTGGCACTTATTAGAGACACATCAGTCAATAGAACACAAAAACAAGATTTTCATTCTAACCTACCATAACACCAGACACTACCAATATTTTTTAGATAAAAACTAAAGTTTCTACAGCACCTATCATGCAAATGAAGCGCAACACATTGCCTTTTTCAAATTTTTATCAGGTTTCATTTTGACAGATGTTCATTGCATTTCAAACCGAAACTTCCGCAGTTTTTTTGATAGTCAATGGAGACCATAGCAGTTTTGACTAAAGTCGTAGTCTTCAAGAAAGATAACTAATGCTCGCCTCACTGAATACAAAATTTTGCACTTTTAACACAGACGACTAGTAAATTCGATTATTGCCGCCTTTCCACTCACATTTCAACATTTTTAGGATTTCTCCTCGCAAAATATTCAGTTCACTTTCCCTACGAAATTCAACCAAATTCAAACATCAAGTTTTTATGCCTTAAGACAAACACATTAGGAATAAAAATGTCTTCTTTTGATAAAGATTAAGGAAGGAGTTTCAGGTCTCAAACTAAAAATCACATTTTTTTACACAATGTTTCTTCACGACTGTGGTAACATCTCTGATTTCTAATATGAAGCTAATCCTTCACTGTGCAAATAGTCAGCACAACACTAGGATACACGGACAATGTACAATACATATTTTTTATTAGACACGCGCCTAGGATTTACTCACATCATAAGCTGATTTTAATATTGATATCACGATGCCAGGTGATTTTCATAAAAACCAAAAGCCCTCATTTCACCTTTTGAGGTTTACATATTTTATCAAATTCTACTATTTTACGCATTCGTTCAAAACATTTTTTGTCAAGTGTTGACAACCATATTTNCTACAACGCACTTTCCATAACTGAGGCAAAACTCTGCCAATTGTGCACAGGCANTCGNAACAAAGCACAGACTCCTTTCACCAGCTCAAAGTAGAAAAANTTGGCTGGACCTTTGTGTAATGAAAAATTGTCTCTTACACGATTTCCAGTGGAGCAGAACTCTTGCCAAACCCACACACTACAGCCTTACACAAGAGAAAGAAGCGCAAACCAATAGCTGCCCCGAGTTTACCAGCATTCCACTTTTCACCAAGTTGTTAAAGCAAAGTTAGTGATTATAGTTGAAACAATAGTCTATTTAAATATGTTACAAATCAGAAAAACGCTTTGCACAACACATACGTACGGTTAAACGTTACTCCNGCTTTCCTTTTTAATCAGGACCGNGTTACAGAACAACAGTTTATCAAATACGCCACTGTGATTTTATCACACCAACAAACCCAGGTTTAAGTTTGTACACTACAAGACCCTTTCACCACAGCTTCGTGCTAGTGTTTAAAGTGACAGTTTCACACTGAAAAAACTGCTACGTTTCACATTGTTATGGAATTTTCTTACACATAAAAAAAATTTCAGTCTATCAGCGCCGATTAGCTATCAGCTAAGTCATTTTAGAAAAACACACATATTAGCAAGCACGCTATCAAATAACAATTACTCAAAGCCTTCCTTTTTTAGATTCACATAAAAATAACTTATACAGTAGCCTTTATCCCTTTCTCCAGCCTTCCAGAGTACTGCAAAGAGCCTTTTCTATCTACTTATGGACAATCTTTAAAAGTCGTGCGCCACCTAGCGGCAATCGTTAATTATCACAAATAGTCTTTTCAAAACATATAACCGCTATTCTTTGATTCCCTTTTTTACAGAAAATCTTTGTCAGGAACGCATTATACAAATGAATCTTTCACGATGAAAACAACAATATGATGTTTTACTACAAACCTTTCAAACGAATTCTTTTCATTTTAATCTACATTTGCATAACGACACCTGCATGTGTAATAGCTAAAAATTGCGCAACAGACCATACCCTACTCAAAGATACTCTTCAAAACGAAGGAACGACAATCACAAATATTCCCACAAATCAACAGATCCCAAACCGACAGCCCATCAAACCAATCGTTGCCTTACCTTTTGATTTAAAACAATTCCATACACATCCCTAAGCTCTCTGATCTCCTTCTAATTCATACACATTCAACACACAAATAATTTATCTAGATGTAATTTTATTTAGAATAAATATTTCTCGTAAGACAAATGTACTTACCAATCTTTACATTGTACAGTACAATCTCTTGCTCTCGAAACAGTCCAACAGAAACACAGGGGAACGCCTTGCAACCAACAGCATGTCATTTTTCTGATCTGTTCAGCAGATGTTACTGCTATTTAGCTAGATGTTTCAACTGAATGATTCCCTACTGAGTATTAGACTTTCATGAAGTCTTATCGCCTACTTCTCTATTTCCTGCGTTAGGCTTCTGCCTCCAAACAGGATATGATGATGCAGTAGGTCTCTGCTTTAGCTATTTCCTGATTCACCGTTCAGGACAGTTATACTGACTTGAAAATTTCTAATCATGTATTGATTCTAAGCCTTAAACCTACTAATTGGCTTTCATTTTAGTTTACTTTTGTAATCGGAAAACAAGATCATTTTGTAATGATATTTAAAATTTAAGTTTATCACTTGTTGCATTTAATTTTTATGTTGACACAAATTCTATGAGATAATTTATAAAACAATCTGACAGACTTTCATGGTGATACATGAATTCATAAAGTAGTCTGTCAGCAATTTATCTTAGACAAGTCCTGTTATGAAACAGAATGACAAAGTCTCACGTGGCCAAATATTAAATTTTGCCCAAGTATGTCACCTAGAACTTATGGTTCAGTGTGACAGAGGTTCGACAAGTCATTTTTATGAAGTAATTTGCCATAGGTTAACCCGGACATGCTACTTTGTAAAACAANGTGGTAGCAATTTGACAGACTGTTTTTACGAAACAGTCTGACAGAGGTCATCCCGGACATGTCACTTTATAGAACAGTCTGGCAGAGTCCTGTTAGGACAAGCCATTTCTGTTAACTGAAAGTGAATCTGACTTCAATTTCAGGGTGAAGACTCAAGTCAGTGGGAGAGCCCTCTGAGAAGGGGGGCCCATCGACACTCACAATATCCCTTCCGAGCCTCAGGATATTGCAAGGCAATATGCACAATCCAAAGTGGTTTGATACAGGCGAAGGAAAGTGGAGCCGTCAGGAAAGAACAAGTCTTTCAGGTGATGCTAGCAACACTCTGAGTCTGAACCGTCAAATCTGTCCCTATTTATGCAAGGTATAGCACCTAAAAGGTACTTGCACCTCCTGTGTTGCTAGGAGATGACTACTTGTTTTTTCCTGTCTTTGCTAGGCAACACAACAGTTGTTTATTTGCAAGCATCCAATCCGATTGAAGGGGCGTGGCCCACACTTGCTGTTGTTATTGCACAACAGTTGCGCAATAGTTGTTTGTTTGTAAATATCCAATCCGGTTGCTGTCAGAATTGGGGTGTGTCTGTGACTTCTTTCATGCTTCACTGACTTCGGATTTCTTTGGCTGAGGCTGCTGGAATCCCAGTCCTTGGCTGAATCTGCAGGAATCTCAGCTCTTTTAATGGTTCTGGAGTCGTTGTTTGAATACTTCTGAAGCTTGATCTTTTTATATGTAGTTGAGGATACTTTTGCTCTGCTACAGCAATAACCCCGCTAAATGTTTTTTTTCAAAAACATATTTGTTACGTCCAACAAGTTACAATCATCTTGCCCCCTTCCCCTCAAAAATATCAGCTGGTTGCGGCGCTTGCACCTATTCTAGTGTAAACTCTAGATTTGCTTGCATACGTGCTGCGAAATCTGTCAATTGTAGTAGGCATTTGGAGCTTGTAGCGTAAGCGTGGTCTGGCTGTTGTATAAATATTTGCACGATACTCTCCGTATTCCAGTATCAAAACATGGAATCATATATTACAACTATTATGCAACAAAAGAAGCAGTTTCATAAGGCACATTGCAAACATGTTACCAAACAAGGAAAACAAATAGCAACATACACAAACGTGATTAATGTTATGCCTGCTGTTTTTTGTTTTTTCAATACGCAAAGAAATCCGGCCCGTCGACGCTGATAAGATCGCGAATTTGGCCCAGCATCCAAAACGTTTGGGGACCACTGCTATATTTGAACATCAGGCTGCCCAAACTTCAAACTTTTGTTAAAAGCATAAAAATGTCTAACTTTGCAGAAAGCAAAATGCGAGAAGACTATGGGCAGCAACGCACAAACAATACTTGCGTTGAATACATTAATACAGTTGCAATTCTAGAGTTAGAAAAGTGGGGGAGGCACTTCGGGGCCAAAGAAAATGTAGGGAGGCCAACATAAATGTTTGTTTTGCATGGTGATTTTTCGTTGTTTTGAAGATTAAGTTGCTGTGATTAACCCTATCAAACCCAACACACACTTGTGAATATTGTTAAATATGAACAAACATGAGCTAACGTTATTATTCACTAGAGACACCTAAAAGGCCACTGTAGATGCAACTACACACGTGTACCGCTATGTCGAATATTCTGTGCTAACAATGCAACTTCCCACAGCACTGCACATGTTAAACGAAACACCATTTCCATACACAATTTTGCCGA
>JGI24158J21664_10000215_pt1 | contig 44591 bp, 27 predicted proteins | sample Ectturendosymbi3_FD_21664 | JGI IMG/M metagenome (IMG submission 21664) | reverse complement strand
GGACTGAGGATGCGTAATTTTACGTGAAATCGATTTCCTATTAAAAATTTGCTGATCGATTCCTTGCTTACACCCATCGTGGAAAGTACATACTCGGAAAAATAAACGATTCATACAGACAACGCTACTGCATGGGTTTACATTAACAACTGGGAAGGTTGGCAGAGCAAGACACGATAAATCGGAGTACATGTGCTGTTGGGTTGGGTATGTTGCTCGCAAAATGCCAAATCGTCCAATTCCATAGAAGCTAATATCAGCAGCTGCGTAAAAACAATTCCAACCCATCAAACTGTGACTCTGATCGCAGCGTTGGTCGAGTATTTCAAGTCGAGCAAGCGTTTGCATTTAAAGACTCCAAAATAGCTTTGTTTCAATGTCTGTCAACACTAAAAATGCTTTGAAACGCTGCGCACAATATACTGATGCAAACACCTGTCAAGAAGGATGCGACAAAGCTCAAGATGAAGCTCCTAGGAACTGTTGTTAGATTTCCTGAATTCGTTTATCACTTGTATATTTGCTTTATGCTAAGCTAAAACAACCAATACGGATCCCAAATCACACAAACGTCGTTTAAGAAAAAGTTGATGTAGTACGTGTAAAAACACTTTTCTGTTGTAGATTTTATCACAGAAATCTGGCGGCTAAAAAACAACCATCCGAACAGATGCATTTAATGTCTTCCTTTCTACCACCGAAAACCTTTTGTATGTGCGCTGGTACTACACAGTGGAGTAACCAGGAGAATTAATAGGCGCTTACTGCACAAGAAAGTTTATTACAGGAACGTTTAATTAAGCGTTTGAACCGATCCTTTCTTACCTGGGGGTACGCGAGTATCTTGCTGAGATTTATCTTTTGCACGCAGCATTGCAGGTGGTTCCCCAGCCTTGCCGTAGAGTTTGTCATAAAATCCTTTAGCGTCGCTATTTGACTGGGTAACTGGAGGTACCGCCGGAAGAACTGTATAAAAACGCGATTCGTCTTGGAATGCACAGCGCAGATAATCTATTTTGGTTATAGTATTTTTAAGCAACTCACAGACACACCTGCACAAAAACGATTTTTGAAAGAAAAGTACAAATAGCAAAATCCGCACAATTGCGGAAAAAGAAATTATAACACTACGAGTTGTAGGTACAACAAACCTGGTGGAGGGACGTGCACCGGGGGCGGAATCCCTATCGGGGGAGGGATTCCGATTGAAGGAGGTCCAGGTCCTAGCAAGCTGGGACTGTAAAACGAAACTCCAACCGGAGGGGGTGGAACCAGGGGCGTTGGCAGCGGCAACAGCCCTTGGCTATGCGGAAACGGAACGTTCCTCATCGCGAGAGCAGTGTGATGAGCAATAAGTTGATCGTCCGTCATAGTCAACGAAGGTATCGCACTGTAAAAAAATGTTACGCATTAAATAATAATAATATTAACGGCTTATAGCGTGACTTGAAATAGGGAGAACGCTGCCGAACATAAAAAAATTAGAAGATGAGTTTTTCAACTGACAAGGCTGGGAAGTACAAGAATTCTGCACAGAGCACTTAACCCAACTCGAGACAACAATGACGTCAATGAGAGCCATTGTAGCTACAAACTCAACAACAGGAAACCATGTCTGAATAAAAACACTACTGTGCAAAGTTGTCTGAAGATTGCTATACCGTGCACTTCTAAACCTGGCACTCCTTCCCATAATCCAAATACTGAACCAACTGTATTGGCTACATGCTGCACTTCACTGACATAACGCATTCTGACTTTACATTGGCAATAACCTTGTACCTGGGGTCAAGCATTCTTGGGCGGATCCATCCAGGAGGACACAAACTAAAAAGAAAACAATTATCCCGGTTAATTAACATCAGCCTGAAAAAAAACAATTCTAATCTGACACTGCCAGCCAATATTTTTTAGGATAGCTGCGACTTAACTTGCCCTCTGACACACGACTGAGGCAACTCCTAAGTTGAGCTACATGATAGGCAGTGATCACTGTATTATGTACACACAGTATATCGTTCACCTCACATTTCTTACAAGACCCCACAGAAGTCGTAACAATAGTTTGGCAAATCATGACATGTCTATTGCAGCTACCTCCAAGGCATGCACGTGTTTCCAGAACAACGAAATAAAACACGCAGGTTTGAAACTCCATCTTGGTCGCTTTACAACGCTTGTATCAAGCGCTTGGTCCTACTTGGCACGACATCTTTATGCAATAACCACAGGCTGCAATCGTCTGGAAGACTACGTAAGTTTTAAGCATCATCGTGATTGAGAGGCTGTTGCAAGTAAGATACGTGCAAGTCACTCTTGTAGAGACGATTCATGCGCAAGATCACCGCTGGCGTAATTCGAAGGCCAAAAAACGATAATCGGCTATTTTCCTCCAAATCACAAAAAAACAATTGCTTTTTGTGCAAGTTTTATAACCAAGGAGAAACCTACCCAGCATCAATTTTTAATTGAAACTCGGGTGTTGGCTGAACTTTCAAATCAAGCAATGAGGGCAGGGCCGGATCCGGACCAGAAGCGGAAATGGAAGGAAGTTTGTCCGCAGGCACGAGGGCCAAGTTTGCAGGTGGTGTGGGGAGTAGTCCCATACCCGGCGGTGGCTTCTGCAAAGGTCGAAGACCCGCTTTTTCCAAAGCTTTTATCTCCGCAGCATCATCAACACTGTTGTATATATCCTGCCACTGAAAAATACACAAGGAAAGAGTTTACTTTGCAGAATTTTTCTACGAGTCAATGCTTTTGGAAAAACTCCTTGGTCAATGCAATGCAATTTTTCTCGTGTTAAACTTATTATATATTTGATATACCCGCTCCAGAAGAGCGCCAAACCCGCTAAGCGCCGCCCGGTACAAGGTTTGAAACATGAAGTTTCTGTATTTTATTCAAACAGTGATCGTAATCACATACCCGCTGGACTATCGCTTTTCCAGTTTCATCAAGGGGGTCATGGGAAAACATACACTTCTCTCCCGCAGGACACTTGGTGCCAGAATGGAAGTATTTGCACGGGTACTCTTGTACGAAATTGAAAAAGAACGCAAGTTAAGGAATAATGCATGCTGATATTGAAACAACTTGAGTACCCTCCGTTACTAACTCACGGAATATTGAAGGGGTATTCAAGAGTACAATAGGCTATGGGAACTGCGTTGGATTATTTTTGACCAGTTTTGTTTTCTAACATATATTTGTTGATTACTGCCTTTGCTAGCCTACTGCACTCTATCGTCATTTCAATCAGCTCATGCTCAGGGATTTCAAGCAGTGTCGTAGTGCGTGAGCGTTATTTTTGATGACAAGGCTAATCTTGCACATACAGCCAAAACAACAATGTAAAAGCAGATGTCAGTGATACAATGCGAAGCAAGGGAACACCGCTGTATACGAAAGAACAGGTTGTAATCTGAAAATCAAAAAGGATATCATGCATGAAACCGCATTTTCCTTGATTGGAGCACGTTCCTGTGACGTAGGATTGACACAGGTCAGCCACTTTCTTCATTGAACTTTTGCGCGATGAAAGCTGATGGCTGAAGCCGCAACTCTCGCCCTAACAAGAAATAGTTGTTGTACGGCCTACGGAAACGACTGTCTCTGCTAAAAACGAACACTGGAGCAAATGCAGGCTATCAAACATTTTGACAACCCGTTTTGCGCATTACCTTGCCGCAGTGACCTTCCCTGTAGTATCGGCACACAGGTACGTCCTCAGATGAACCTCGATTGGGCTTTCGATTCCTGGAATCGCCGGACTGCCTTCTGTTTTCGTACTGCAAGAAAACGAAGTATAAATTAAGGTTTGAAGCATATACCCGTACTATTCACAACGTATAACGGATGATTTTGCACTTACAAGGTCATAGGTCAAATGTCTAACGCCCAATCCTTAATAAGGAGCTTCAAATGTGTGTAGATATAGAACGAAAAGTATTCCCCAGTGCAGGGGTGGGCAATTAATTTGGCTCGAGGACCTCTTTGAGAATGTCGCGTTTTCCGGAGGGTCGCACCTTCTAATGCAGTGGTTTTTAATCTTTTTTGTACCGCGACCCATTATGGCAACCCACTATAACCCAACGATCCCGATCTAAGGCTCGAATGAAGCAAATGTAATACAGCTGTGTGCATGAAACATCTACTCGCGACCCTCCAAAAATGCTTCACGACTCCTCTGGGGTCGCAACACCAGGTTGAAAATGACTGTTCTACGGTTCAAATTAGCCTCAGCACTAGCGTTTAGTGTGATTTGGAAGAAATTTGCGATTTTATTATTTTTCCTGAATGCTTCCACGGGCCACTGAAAACGCTGTGGCGGGACACATGTGACCCGCGGGTCGCTAAATGCCCACCTTTGCCCCAATGCATGTTTGTCTCAATTCTGATGTCAATTTGCCTTAATGCTTTGCAGCCTACAATTACTTCTACATACGACCATAACGGAAAAAGCAAGCCAACGTTACTTGATTGATTCACACCAAAAGAAGGCAAACTATTCCTACATTTTTTGTGGAAACTAAGAAAATAGTCCAGTTGCTGTTTTCTGTAGGCGAGAACGGCCCTTTATGCCCGTTAGTATATTATACTCCGAAAACAGATGATGGGTACGGTAGCAACTTCGAAAGTTAAGCAGACAATGGAAAGTTTCGTCATCATATCTTACGTCGCCATTCTTTGCAGGCCTGTTTTTGTGAGGACGATGACTTAAATCGTGACTTCGTTTCTGTTTGCGGGAAGTGTCGTTATATCCGATGCTGTAGTAATTATCTTCATCACTTAAGTCTTCCTCCTCGTCCTTACCAGACTTTTCTTGCCAAGACTGTTTTTTATAGTTCTGGTATTGAGCAAGATGGGATTCAAAGTCACTGTAATAAGAATCTGAGCCTGATGACATGTCGTCATCTTGCTGGCTGTAAGTTTCATGATAGCCGTATGGGTCCATAGCGTGCTTGTGGTCATAAGAGGCTGATTTATTGTCATAGTCCTCAGCGCTGTTAAACCCTTTAGTTCTTGCAGCGTATTTACTGCTATCATCGTACATATCATATCCGTAATATTGCTCCTCTGAAGGAAGAGGTGGAGATTCTGATTGCCTGGTATCATCCGCATTATTTCTGACTTCAATTTCAGGCGATGTGCTTTCTCTGTCTTTTTTGTCCTTCGAATGTTTTTTCTTCTTCTTTTTCTTTTTGGAGGGAGGGCTCTCTGCCCCTTCATCACTAGCTTCCTCTGTCTGAAAATCAGTAATAAAACCTACTAAGTTAGCAAAACATGCAACGACCACATGACTAAATGACCTAAATGAGCGCAAACAACTTACTTTACCGTTACTGACATTGTTAGCAGAGCTCGACCGATGGATCGGGATGCCAATATATATCGGCCGATATTGCGATGTATCATTTCGGCAAAATCCGCCGGTACATATCGGCAATATTTGGTCAAAAATGCGGTGTCCTGAGTGCCCGCCAAACAAAGTTGCTACTTCGTCTCTGATTGATTAACACAGATTTTTGTCCTGTTTCTTACGGCGCCAAGCCGCAACACTCCGACCACATCAAGTAGCCGTCCCAACCAACCGCTCTATGACATAATATTCGCTCGCAGGTTTTTGCGCGGTAAGCAGATGACCGTCTGCGAATAAACCAGGGTACGTGCTGTGGTGGTTGACTGTGTCCTACATACTGAAGGAAAAAAATGCACTGTAATGTCTTTCGATTGTGGTTTGCGTAATGGAAAATATCGGTATCGGCAGTGAAAAATAAAAAACATCAGTATCGGCCAAAAAAAGCCTTATCGGTCGAGCTCTAATTGAAAGATGATTTAAAATTAAAACTGAGTTTACATAAACATCTGTGAATTCGAAAGTGTTTCTCAAAAGCAAACAAACATACTTCTGTTTGAATAAGAGTTTAGGACTGTGGATGCATAGTGTTACGTGAAATCGATTTACCGATTTAAAAAAATTGCAAATGGATTCAATTCAGTCGCCTTGGTTGAGACGAGTTACTTATATCCAAGCATCCGAAAAATACGTTTATTTCTAAAATGTAAACAATGTGACACACTATCAACGAGATGCCTCAGCTGCTGATTGATAAATATGCACCTTCTTTTTCTTGTGTCTGGACCGTTTTTCTTCTGATTTCCGGTCATCGTGTTTGCGCTTGCGGTGTTTATGAGATTTTCGGTGGTGACGACGCTTTTCATCGTCGTCATTTGAAGCTTCATCAGCTTCTCCATCTTCTTCATTATTGGCTACGTCTACATCTTCATCAATTTCGCCTTCTTCTAAAATCTCACCTTCTTCACCAGTCACAACGTCAGAGCCTAAATTATTTTCACCAGATGTGCTTTCCATGGTGAGCATTGTGGCTTCACTGCACCTAGCAAACAAACGCAATACATTAAATTAAGGTCAGTTGGTCATCACAATAAATTCATAGCAATAATAGCTTGGAACCAGTGGAACTCCCAAAGTATGTGAAAAGCACGACTGGTGGGGCAAATAAAAACGTCGAAAGTGCTGAAGATCATACCAAATCTTTACACCAAGCCCATTATAGGATTATGGTTGCTGAATACTTTCTTGGTCAAAATATGTTATCTGTCAGGCACATACATCAACTATTGAATGGACGTGCAAGGAATACATCAACTATAACAGTCTATTTTTAAGTCAATTCTCGGGCAAATTTTTCGATTGGAGCAAAGTTAGTCATTGTACTACGATGTGCTGCCTTCGGGCAAAAATCTTCTGGTCTTCCCACAAATGTTTTGTACGTTACACATGCGACAAATTTCGTTCGTTTCGAAATCAAAAATTACGTTGAGAAGGTTAGATATAGATTTACGGACGCTTACACTGGACGACTCTAGTCAGCAAAATTAGCAGCAAAACAATCTGATAAACATTTCAGATGGTGGACGTCGATTCCACATACTCCACATGGATGTTTCGGTTGCCTGCATTGCCCAACATTAGGTGGATAACGTAATTATTTCTAGATGCCTGGATTTTTAGCAAGCGCTTATACAAGACCAGGGTTAGGCAATCAAATACTACAACTCCTAATCATTCACGGCATTCGATGACAGACTTCAGTATCTAGACATCAACATGTGACGATTCAGAGTACAGACTCAATTAGAAAGTTGAGAGACTTGGACCCGATCCGAATTTCATACCCACTACTACTCGCACTCACTATCAATTATTTCAAGGCATAGCTCGCTGATCAGCATACAAACGTTGCACAACCCTGCGAGTGTAAGGCTGGAAAAATGCAGTGGAGAATTTTATTGAGCGGCGCGATTTATTCCATAAATTTCTAACAGGTGTGGTATTAGCAGTCATTTAATCGTGATCCATGGTGGACAACCGACTCCCACGCGTATGAACCTTAACGTTGCTGCGTCACCTGTAAATTAGACGGGAGCATCACGAGTGTTTGTGGCACCCACGGACTAGGTATATTTTGGTAGCCCAGCCATGAAACAAAGCTCTGCTTCCTTGACACTATAAGTCGGCGGTCACCAACGTGGTGCTCTCGGGCACCAGGTCGCCCGCGGGCCTATTCTAAAAATAATATTAGCATGATCAATGTCTTCGCATTAACGAATACGAATATCAATATGAAAATAATTGAAGGTGAATTGAGCAAAATTTTTACTTCAGAAGTGTGTATCAAGCTAGTAGGCCTTCGCATTAATCGGTACACAAGAAGTAGCTCGCAGTTTCAAAAAGGTTGGTGACCCCTGCTATAAGTGATGGTTTTCCCCCCTTAATCTTTCAGTCGATAAATAGAGTCACACTTCTTAACACACTTGCTTGTGAATGTGCAAGCTTGCCACCAAACCGTAGTTTTATGTCACTGTATGATAGTTTGAAATTTGTGAGTTTTCAATATGCGCACATCCACAACAGAATTTGATGTGTTGATGTAAAATTGGTATCCAGTCTAACATGCACCTTGAAAAGGTCTTGCAAGATTTTTCGTTGTCTCGGTGATTTTGGTCCTGGAATCCAGACTTGGCCTTGGCCCACGACAGGATGGCCTTAAATGTACCTCAGGAGAAAGCTGACATTAAAATTAACCCACATGAGAGCCTCAGTATATCGGCTTTCGCATTGACAAAATATACATAGTCCCCACTGCCACTCCTACAAGTATCATAGACATACATCTCTTTGTGCCCCCCTTGCTGTGCTACTCGTGTCAATTAAGGATTTGACGTGGACTGAGCACATGAGTTGTCCGAAAAGGATGAACTTCCCCCGGTTCTGTCGATCCTCGAAATCAGCCAGCCATGCGGTAATGGATAGCTAGAAGAAAAATTTCCACTGGCGTTTAGGCCATCGTGAAGTAAAATGGAAACGAATGAAAAACATCGGGTTTAAAAACTGTCATTCACTACGATACTCAAGAGGAGTATGCTGTACTATACCAACCTCAACTTGATGACGCTATCTGGTGTATTGTGAGGATTCGCGAAGAATCTTTAGATCCAGCCGAAACGTGGACAGAGTTGGAAATGTAAAGTCACGTTCTTGAAAAAGTCATGTTTCAAATAGTATCTTTTATTTTAACAAAGCTGCACTTCATTTAAATGGACTCGGATATGTGTGTGACGCATCGCCAAGTAATCAGGCTTTGAAAATTGGCCACGTCATCCATTCAGAGTACGTAAATTACAATGACACACAGCAAAAATTCTGTCTGGATAATGTGATAAGCTGCGAAAGCTTTGAAGACGTTACCACACATTTTCTCCAACAGCACCAGTATTTTCGAAGAGGAAAACATAAAATTCCTGAATTTACAGCTGCCAGTAATTTATTTGTAGCAGCAGTCTCAAACTCAAATTGGCTCCAGAGCCAAATGAGGACTCACAAAGTAACCCGAGGGCCGGATTATGACGCTGACGCAACATTGCTGGTACTTGACCCTCACTAGAAGTAGCTTTTACAGCTTATTTCCTTCGAAAGGTGTCGTGAGTTATAGGTAAATCACCTCTAGCCTTTTCTGTGTTCGTTTAAAGGAATTTGGTCATTTGCTGGCCGACCACTTTTGAACACCGGTAAATAAACTGAATAACCAAAATGTTAATTATTTGAAAATTCCCAGAAAGCATTGCGGGGCGCACAAAATGTCCTCGCGGGCCTCATGTGGCCCACATGTTTAAGATCCCTGATTTGTAGTGTCGAAATCCCCGAAAATTACTGAAAGACAAAAAATTAGGGAGACTGCCGCCAAATAAGTTCCAAAGGAGCTGCAAGCTTTCAATTACACGAAGGTTCTGTAAACCGTAAAAAGCTTGGAAACCACAACCTAAAATGTAAATCGAACCATGCTAACTCATACCGAATTTTGAGCGTGATTGGCAAATGAGTGTATGCCATTCAAAAGAAATGAAGAACAAAAAAAATGGAAATCAACGTGCTGGTGGACACCAAGCGTTCCATAATGTACAATTACAGTATTTGAACAGGCCATGTTTACCGTTACATCAACTAAGGAAGCAATACCTTCGTTTGCTTGCACAAGTTTCTCTAAAAATGTATAAATTACACACTTGTAAGAATAGTGACAACACCCCGCACAAAGCGTTAACAGCAACAGATGCAAATTCTCAGTTGATAGCATTTTAAGATTCAAAGTTATCTTTCTTATCAAACAGCGCCTGCACCTGTGCGTCACGCTTGCCGATGCAGGATAACACAAAGGTCTAAAATTGAGGCAAAAAAGGTCCAAATTTACCAAGTAGAGTTGCAAGTTTTAGATATTCTCAAAATGCTAGGCCTAATTGTTTCAAAATATATTTTTCGCATATTTCTATGTAAGGCAGCAGTATACCACAACGTGTAAAAACGATTGATAAAGATGACAAATACTGTACAGTCACTGCACAGAATGTGTTGGAGATAAGATTAAGGTGGCTAAAAATACCAACAGAATTGCAAGTTGAAAGAAAACTTCGTTTTGCTGCCATTTTTTAATAGTCATGTCATACTATATAACGTAGAAGTCCAAAACATAAAGTAGATGCCCAGACACACTGATAAAGCATCTTTTCAACAACACGCAGCTTTGAACCTCTTCATATTCAGTGCGATAAGTTGATTAACAGTGTTTGGATGTGCTAAGGTCAACAGGACCTTTTCTTAACTGTGAGGTTAGTAAATATCGTAGTTACGGGATTTCATAAGGCTTTCCATTCCTTTTCTACGCAGATTTTTTATGAGCCTTCCCTTTCAGTTAAGTGAACCAAAGAGAAATCATTTTTTTCAATAAGTTCACTATTCTACTACAAAAACTTTAAGCAATGCGCATTTAAGCATTAACAGTACCATTAACACGGCAGCATTAACAGTTTTCCCTCCCGTAACATTGTTCGGCAGAACGAGTTCGGGAAAAAATTTCGCTTCTAAAATTTTTGTTACCAGCTAAAGGCGGTTTCAGCAAGACAGACGACTGGCATAAAGAGAGAAAGAGGGATTCACGCTCACCACGCTAATTAAAAGAAACGCTCGGAGTGCTCACTCTTCAACTCTTTTTTCCCTTCCCACGCAGCTCTAATTGTTTTGAGAGAGTTTGCGCAATCCAGGGAGTACAACCACAGAAAGGAGGAGGTCAAGAAAAGTACCCCTGCTCGGTGGAGAATCGAAATTTCAACAGACTTTGCAAGGTCTGTATAACGATATTAAACACGGTCACTTCTATTGATGATTATTCGGACAACCAACAGTGCAACTTGTTTTAGGGGCGACACTCCAAAGCAAACTTTGTAAAACAAGTTGGTGAGATTGCTGCAACCCAATCTGATGTGACCATCCACGGCAACTACACTCGGAGTAATCCAAACCAACAGTTGGCATAGAGAATGCGAGGTTTATTACGTCACAAGTTCCTTGTTTGACATCCTCCACTGCTATGGTTGACGTCACTCTTTGGACGTCCGCTTGGAACAAGATTTTATCGATTGCAGAGAAAATTTATGACCAACGTTTTTTTAAAAGTAGTATTTTTCAGTACGCAGATAAAACCATTGTATATAGAAACGGGATTATTTCACATTAGTAACTACAACGTTAATCTAGCTAACAGCAAAACATTTTCGCTGTTGTTGCCCGTTAACATTGTCATGATTGCCACCAACTAATCTGCTCCCTACCCACTGTAACAAAGCCCAGTTACTGCTGATGTACGAGTGTAGCATGAATCACTTTATTTTTTCATAGCTACATAAGCGTTCAGTAAATTTTGTAATGATATTATGGTTGAGTAAACATTACGTTTTGCGAAATTACGTGACGAAATAACAGTGACTGACTAAAAACAATTTATCAAGCAAATACAAACGCAACCGTTAGAGTCTAATTTTGTTTGTGTCGGTTGAGGGTATGCACCAGTTAGAAGTATGAAACGTCTTTGAAGCGTGTTAAGGTGGCCTTTCGCTTCAATTCGGCAACCTCTTTTCATTTACGATTTAACTGTTTGATACGACCATACATCAGACCTTCAGTGCGGTTTGCTGGGTGGCGGTGCTTTCATCTCCAGGGTTCTCTTCCGCCGCAGAGGCATAAAAAGAATGATGGAACAGCAACCCAGAAAACATCCAACTGCTTCGACTTCATCCTTTGGTTACGCTTCGCAGTAAGATTGGGCATTGTTGCTGAAACTACAATCACTGCCATGCGAAGATATTGCCAACAACCGTTGTGTATCCAGTTCTATTGGTTCCTACAATCAAGGATCTTATCTCGTTTTTACTTTCATCGTGACCCAACCGTTAAGATCTATATTTTTACAATCCAAATGACTACGAAAGTCAAGCCCAGGACCCAACCCGATTTCAACTGTTTAAGAAATTCTCTTACGCTTTTTACCATCACGAACAAGACGGTTGTGGTCGTAAACACCTGTTTGAAAAGCCGAAGAGCGACATCAAACCTCATTGGAAAGCCGAAGAGCGAGGCAATGTTTTTCCATACATCGGAAATACTGGTGTTTAATTGTTATCAGTTGTTTATGATTTGCAAGATCATTATTTAAGCGGTTTGCACAATGACTATATGTTCATACATTTTTCAGCAAAAGGAGCATATACCGCTGCTCACTTGGTCCGCGAAAATTCAGTCACGAAATGACTCTGGTTGTTTAGGACAAGAATGTCACGTGATTTAATTTCGGGGATTTTATTCGGTGTTGAACATGATTTACTCACAGATGACGTAAGTCTTGAAACGTTTAATTTCAGAAATAAGTCTTGTTTTGCAAGTTTACGTTGGCGTCTATCAAGCCCAAGACGAAAATGGTTGGATATCACCTGTGACCGTTTAAGAGCATTGGCGTTGCAGGCTTTGTATGGATTCTTTGGGTGGGATAGCAGCATAGCATTTGTTGCAATTACGCCAGAGGTGCTCAACACCATTTGGTGGGATACCAAGAGCGAGCTATTTAAAGGCTCAACAGCGCAGGAAATGGTACTCACAACCACCTTCCCAAACGTTAAGGGAACTCTGCAACAATTCAGGACATATCTGGATTACCTGATCTTTTACAAGTCCACTAATTCGGCGTGAGGAATGGAACCCGAAAAGGTGTAACAGAATCCTAGTTTACATGTGCAATTAATTCGGCGTGAAGTATGGAACTCGAGGCCTTAACAGAACCCTTTAACCCAACTAATTTGGAGGAAATGGATGGTCAACACTTACTTCCAAGTACTGTGTGAATAGCATGGTCAGCGCTTGACTATTGCTGGTATGTTTTAGTGTTGAGTTGGTAACAGTCAGTTGGTACTCTTGGGCTGTGTACGGCGCAAGTATTTTCAATTTGGCAGTGAAATCATACGCATCCACTATTTGCGACATCAGCAGAAATGCTTTAAAACTTGGATCATGACCGGTGCAAAATGACGTCTACACCACATTCAATAACCCCGAATAAATACCTTTACTACTGAGCTGCCGAACCTCCGAAGGAATGTAACTTTCTACCTTTCAAAAATTGCAAGTTTAGGTGTATCTGAAACTTACTTCACGGGATTTATCACGTACAGGCACGCTGCATGAGGAGTTTATCTGCAAACAAACCAGAGTTCAAGCGCTTTGTATGACCTATTGATGTTACCGGGGTTACTGAAATCCAAAGGATTACTAAAGAGCAAAACTTTTGTACGTTAACCCAACTACGTTGTGACTTGCTCGAAGCTGAGCAACAACGCCATATTTCAATGTTTCGTATCACCGCAATTCAGTGATTAAACTAATAGGCCAACCACCCGTCCCCTGCTGCTCCCAATTGGATGGACGATTCGTGGCGAAACATTGCAAGTAAACTATCATAAAATACTTAGGTCCCACTCTGGGCCTTTGCTTACTTGCAATTGGGTCAACATGGGTTAAAGATTCTATTGTACCTCCGATATCCTTGTACCTTCCCTGATTCATTCATTAGCAAAAGCTTGGTGTGTTATTATTTTCTCGTGCCCTCTTACGTTGCGCCATGACAATCCCATCTTGTTTCCGCGCACAGGCTGTGGGCTTCGCGATTGCTGGGTTAAAATATGCGCTTCCGATGAACTTAAAAGGGTCTCAAAACAGCGCTTTTCCAAAACAGTTGTGTGCAGAGGCCTAGTGAGGACCTCAAAGACGTTCGTATCAATATTTGATTTTCGCCAATGCTACTACACACTTATACACCACCATACGTAACTGACCCATAAGCACAACCCTAATTGTTTGACTATACAGTTACTGATTACGGCTAGATTGCTAGCATACATTCCCTTGTTTGAAGTATTGTACCCACGGTTGTCCAATTTATGGTAGGGGTCTGGCATTGCTCTGATTAGACCTCACGCTGGCAGGATTGTATCGGCTGATTTCCATATGCGCTGAAAACGCGTACGAACGCAGCACTAAGGAGCGTCAATTTGGTCTAAGAACTTTACCAACCATATTCTACAAACAACAGGCTATATGTTACGGCGTACACGCACCGAGTGTACCTCTTTGAGACCAGACAAAGAGCATTCGTAGCCAACAGTCAACATGGCCCAGCCAAAGGCAACGTTTTTGTCACAGCAACTTGAAAAACAACAGGCTGGAAGCTGGCTGAGTGACAAATGCCCGTGACGTAAAAGGAACGCAATTCTAACACCGCCTCTGATTGGCTTAGGATGAGCAGCCGGTCACGCGCTTCCTAACGTCACGGGACAAACGAGTTGGCTTCCGTAGAAAATGGCGGATATTGGGAGACAAAATTTTCAACTGGTTATCGCAGTTTCTAGCCTCCACCTTGAAAAATGATCATTCTACACTATCAGAATCCTTCGATTCAAAGACTACACGCTATTTTCAATACGTATCAGACCCACGAACAATTAAATGCAGCATTGTATCCACCAGAAACCTAATTCTTGCGTCTTCACAGCATAAGGCTTAACCATTATCTCAAATGGATTACGTGGCGATAAGACCCACGTTTCTAAGTTTGCAACCCGGGTCCCTTTTTGAAACAAAGTCGCTTCTCCGAAACCTGACCCTAATATAATATACTTTGCAGGTGGTGGTGGTACATCACTTGTACAGTATAACTTGTGAAAGTCGAAATTCACCACGAACGTATAGCGGAGTGGTAAAACTTATCGCTGTGACCTGGAGAACAGCTTCGACAAAATAACAAGAATCTGCCAGTGACGAAGGTTGCGCATGCGCAGAAGACGACACGCCCGAACGTGCGAACAGGCTTCAGGGCGTATCGATCAGAAATTTCAGAGGGAGGTCAGTCATGCCCAATGTTCTTCCACATGGGTGTTTATAGCCATAAGTTGAAAACTTACTGACGCTGCGAACTAACTTGGGCAAACCTTTCGGAATCCAACAGCGAATGATATTATGTATGTGCTAACTAGTATGTCCAAACTGCTTTAACGGTAAATTCCAGGAAAAGTTGCAAAAACAGCGGAACAACCATTTGATTGAACCTGATACCTAGTTCCACATCTATGCGGCCTTGGCAATTACAATTAATGGTTTTCAAAGTTAGTACAAAAATGTTTCAATGCCAGCACATTTTCGGGTCGAAAGCAAATACAAGCTACAAAATACCCTTTTCTAGTCAAGTCAATCCAATTGTCAGTTTTATTGTGATCAGTACCTCTACATGCCATCTTCATGCCAGTAGGTAAGCAGCATTGGTTGCTAACCCATACAGAAAAAGTGAAATGCAGTTAAAAATTAATCTATGACCAATGTCACAATAAACAACAATACAGCTATCAACTAGGTTGCTTAGGAACTCTGGTTTTGCGTTCAACCTTGTTTCAAGACGGCTGCAACGCTGTTGTGCCACAAAATCGCCATTCGCCACACACACTAGAGCTTCTTGCTGAATGCGCTGCGCGATCAGTTCCGCATGAGATCATGGGCTAGCAACACGCGCTCACGGCGCGAAAACAACATGGCGCACACTCACTGGAGTTATTGGTGTAACAAGCGAAGCATTTCAGGTCGTTTGGCGACGTTGCCAGATTGGCCGCTGTGAAATTTGGCCATATTTCAGGTTGTCAGTCCGTACAATTTTTGAGTTGGCCGTTTGGCTTTTTTTGGCCATTTTTGTGGTCGTTTGGTCGAAAGTGTTTCCGTTGGCCGTTTGTGAAAATAAATCTGTAGGCCGACATTATAATGCTGACCATCACACCGTTTTTGCAGTCGTGACTCTGTGCGTGTCGCCTTTGTGGGAAAAGCCAGGCAGTGTGAGTGTGTGCGTTATGCTTGGCACGTGGTGCAGAACAGGGTTGTCAGATGAAAATTTCAATGAAAAGCCAAACAATGCTAAAGAGGCCAGAAAAAGACCAAACCGACTGTTTAAAGGCCAAAAACAACCCAAACTTTGTGTGCGGTATGGCCATTCCTTTGTCACAAAAAAACGTAATTTACAAGGATATCAAAAATATTTTCTTTCAAATTAAGATTAAATCTTGCTTGGCATTGTACTGGAGCACTGATCTTCCGTGACTTTTCGTGGTTTGTGAAATTACACACTTTGGACAAAATGGTGCCACAGTTTGCATGCTGATCCATCGGCAGCTCTCCGCACGAAAGTCTCTCCCTTTCACTCCTGTACTTACGATCAGAATCATAAGAGCCCTTCCACTTCCACGTAATTATCGCGTTTCTATCGCTGAGACGCAGACCTGTCTGCAAGCGCTGATATTGTTTAGTGCTTACAACATAGTAGACACTACACAGTGCAGTGAGTGCACACATTTCCAGTGATTACGCAAAAACTTAATTTAGAATCTAGCATACCTCAAATATTACTAATATCAAAATAGGCCATCCAACTTGAAACGTTGGCCTAAAAAAGGCCAATCTGGCAACCCTGGTGCAGAATGCAAATCATGCAGGCAAACCATTGTATGCGTTCGTTCTGTATACCTGTTTATGGTTGATATGGCTTGCAACAAACCATATGGTTGATATGGTGTGGCCTGTAGCAAAACATACTCTCCATAATATTTCCTAATATTGCTAACAGTCTGTATTGCTGGTCATTGGTCTCAGTGCTTTTTATGTTGTCACTATATATCTTCAACAAACTTTTTTAAGTGCTGCTTGCGGCAGCCAGAGTAACCTCTGCAAACTAAGTGTTTCTTCAATTCCGAATGATCTTGCAACTTGCCATTGCTATAATTTTTAACTGGGAGATTTTGAAGCGCAACACAACTAGTTTCTACATTGCCGTAAACCATTTCTTGCTGCCTATCTGTACCTCATTAATTAGTTTTTGTAGCTCTTTTTTCTTTTTATATTTTGTTTAAACATATTCTTAACAACACCAAATTCGTTGAATTAAATTTGATCCACTCATCTGTGTACATAGGCATGCGCTTTCATGTGTACATTTTCTTCACCATGTTCTGTGTTTGTTTATTTTCCTAATTGTGCTTATTTCACTCAAATGTTGTTTTTCAACACTTCTCAAAAACTGAAAAACAGGGTTGGTTGACTAGATTACCGCCGTGGTCCCTCATCAAACCTATATGACACATCACCCCTCTTTGTTTACACTGATCGACCAATGGGTCATTGCATTTTCATTTGCTCTAATGTTCACTATTGTGGTTGGTTTGCTTAGTGCGATGACTGCTTGTATTTTTTCCATAGCATTTTGTCATGTGTCCACCATCGATCGACGTATGTCATATATCCACCATCGGTGTTTTTTTTCTGAAGTGGCCAATCCGTTGGAAGTCTTTGTTACCGTAGTCTGGTCAGTGTTGGCGCAAAATGAACATGCGTTTGAATGGATTCTGACATGTTACAGCAAACTCCATGTTCTGCTTTCAAAGTGCTCAAAATTTGACAGATGATGATGAAAGTTTGCAACTGTTAATTTTTGAGGTGCTTTTTTCAGTGTTTTTGAAAGATAAAATAACTTGTCATAAGTGACGTATTCTGAACATTTTTTCTTATTGTGGGGGCATTGTGAGTACACAAGATGTATTTGAAGTGAATTTGAGTTATTAGGATGCAAACTGTTTAATAAATTTAGTTTTGTCAAAAGTAGTGTGTGGCTTTTTTGGCCGTTTTCACTTGAGTGTTTGGCTTTTCTTAGAAATTTTCTTGGCCGTTTTTGGCTTTTTTTCCTGTAGGTTTGGCCTTTTTGGATAAAGAAATCTGGCTACCTGCAGGTCGTCAGGAGAATGGAACCGCGCGATGTGTTGGTGGAATGGCAATGACTCACTTTTTTTTGGTCTCTTTAAAGTCAGATTGAACGAGCACTTGCTAGATATAGAGTTTGCAGGTGGTGATCATGCAAATGCTTGTTAAACCTTGTACCAAATTGCATTTACGTGTCATTTCAAAAAAGTTGACACATTATTTCCAGCATCACAATTTCCGTTGCATAGCTTTAGCGTTGCCCACCCAGGATGAATCTTTGCAGAACTGGCCCTCATCATTTCCTCGCCGAGTTCAACGTTCCCAACCTGGGGTACATTTACCTATCTAGGGGCACATTTAAGATTCGCAATAGAAGGGAAAATGCATTTATAGATTATTTATTTCGAAATATTTATATATATCAGTGAATATTATATTGAAAAATCATTATGTACCTATTGATAAATATGTTAACTTTGAGACATAAAACAGAGTCTCCCTTTATAGTTCCAAAAATCTGAAAGTTATATAGAAAATTCAGTGGATTTTTGTTATTTTTACTCAGCCTTTTTGTCATATGAATTTTAGGGGTACATGCTCATCTGTCGCAATGCTGAAGTGGTACATATGGTCAGAGAAAGGTTGGGAATCCCTGGCCTAGCTTGTTAGTATCACTATACCTTCCTGTGCTGACCAGACAGCAGCACAGACTCTGTTTCGATTGAAAACATATGGTTAGTAGTAATGAAGCTAGCTCAAAGAAGCTAAAATACAGCACTTAAGTAACGAAACACTTAATTATTACTGCCCTACATAAATTCTGTATTTGAAAAAATGTGTCACGTCGCATACGACCAAAACTGCACAACGACTATTCGTTTGCTTTGCATTATAAAGATTTTGATTGCTGAACACTTAATCCGTTTGTCATTGCACCTCGTTATAGATGAGAATGTAGACTGCTGTATAGGCTACAGCGTACTCGAGCAGTTGAAAATTGTCTTTATTATATCTACTGTATTATATTTCATTTGTTCATCTCAGACTCAAAGGTCAACATCGAATTGGCTAGTACTTGCAATCAGGCCCATAGCCACGGGGGGCATTCGGGGTCAATGCTTCCCCCAATTTTTTGTGCCCCCCCAAATTTTGTTGTGTTCAGAAAATGTTTTACTAAAACATATAATAAAAGCAAAAACCTTGCCCCCCTGAAAATGTATTTTGCCTTTCTAAACCTTAAAACCTGGCTACGGATCTGGCTGCAACACACATATAAAACGAAATTTTGTGGAATACCTCATCGTCAAGACGAAAACATTTACTCACTACATGGTGCATAAGAGGCTTTAGTACTAAAGTGCAGGCATTGGTATTAACAAAGAACGAATACTGCAAAAATGTCTTGAATTGATTATCCAGTTTTTTGTCATCATCATTCCGCAGAATTTCGTAATGGTCAAAAAATGAAAAGAAGCCAAAAACACCACATATTCGAAGTGAGTGAATAATAATGTTAGATAAATTTCCCGTAATTCAGTTCCAATTAACTCATCCCCTATCTGGACGAATATAACGCTGACCAAGATTTACATTCTTGGCCAAACCGTGCCCCTGGAGCAATTGTGGCCGCAAAGACAAAAGTAGTACTGTGATGATCCTTCAAATATTTTTGAAAATAGCTATTGCACGCAAAGAATGACTCAAGAAAGTAAAAGCAGTGATCTTTTTCGCCAAATGGACTCCTGTGGTCGAAGACTATGAGAATGGACAGTACTGACTGCAGTAATAAGAGTAATTGCAGAAGATGTTCTTGATATGGATAATTTTCCCGAGAAAGCTTTTTTTACTTGTTTTCCGAATCAAGAGAAAAACTAAAGGTAAAGCGTGGAAATAATGTTTCTCAGTGGCGCACTGAAAACAAACAAATGTTCTGAGAAAGTGCCCGCAGGCTATAATTTGGTCCACAAACATTCCTGGAATACCCATCGTCATTCGTGGAATAGCCCATCTGCACTGTAGCCTACTCACAGCAAGACTCTGATACAGGGCCGGTGCTAGGTGGTTTGGGGCCTCCCCAAAGCCTGGACTTTGGGGCCCCCAACATACAATAAGTTGCATTTAACACATGATATTTATATTTAAAAAATGTTGATTTATTTTAACAAATGTTTATAAAAGCATGTTGCTATAGCATCAGCACAACGTATTAAGCAGACAAATTTCAGCATTTGCTATATTTCAAGCTAGGAAAATGGATTTTCGCTAGTTTTTAAAGATCCAAATGTTTTCACCAACTCAGTGTTATCTACTGTTTTTGCGGTTTCACTTTCAATAGATATCATTACGAGATTTGTTAGTCTTTTATTAGTCACACTGGATCTGTGAAACGTTTTGATTAACTTCAACTTGATGAAGCTCAGTTCAACAGCATTACGTACAGCAGTGATCGGCAAACTTTCGTTATGACAGTACCAAGCCCCTTTCAGTCGTAATGAAAGCCCGTGCTTATTTTTGAAGGCCCACAAACAGGCTTAGTTGACTAGATGACCGCCAGGGTCTTTCACTAATCCTATATGACACAGTACCACTCTTTGTTTACACTGATCAGCTATTATGCACTAAATTTTCATTTGCTCTAATGTTCACTGACGGTTGGTTTACCTAGTGTGCGATGGCTTTTTATATTGCTTCTGCTTATTAGTTGAGTCATATGAAACAATAAACCATTACCATTACAACTGCCAGCTTACCAAGGCAAATGCTGACAATGAAGCTATCCACAATGCATTTCGCAACGGTTGGCTTTGATAACAGGAAGCTATGGGTCGTGGGAAGATATATTTTTTGACGTATTAGATTGTTATTAATGTTGACAGAGGAAATGGGCGAAATCATTTCTTATAGACTTCAGTTCTGGTATGACTATATGCCCTAACAAAGGTCCTTAGTCGGACTTGGGGTCCCTTTTTACCAGGCCCCCCGGCCATGGGTACAGGAGGCCCTTCCTCCGGCTCTGCTCTGATATAATGCATACGTGTACAGCTCTTGAGCGCACATACATGTACTCGAAGACTTAGTCATACTTGAACTTGATTGCTCAGCTTTGTGCTACATTTTAGCCTACACACTTCATGCACGTCGACGAAAACCTCGAAAAGTAATTGACAAGCAGAATAATTACAATATAATGAAATAGGCGTAGCTAACAGGGAGTCCCATTTTTTCACCAACATTGTTTTGAGTTTAAAGTGTGGTCATGAACAAATCACCTGAGGTGACTTAGTTTAGTTGTTTCGATGACTTCATTTCACGCCGGAAAATATTGTGCATACTGCTTTGTACATCATAAACTTGTGAAAAAGATTGGGCCTTCGCCAAATAAATACTTAACGAAAGATTTATTCAATTTCGGGAAAACACGAGAACTGTTGGTTCCATCAACAATCTTCCATTGTTTTAACCCTTGGGTTCTTAAACTGGAGGGAGTGAAAGGTTTGGAAGGGGATCGCGAGCAGTGTTGCCACTGCTGTTTTTTTTTCACTAGATCTGGGTTTTTCTGTTTTATCTGGGGTTCTGTGGTTTTTATTGAAAATCTGGGTTTTTTTGACTCTGGTCAAATTTTAGAAATGTATGTCGCATTACTGTATTTTCCATTCAAGAATACAGTAATTTCACAGGCATAATATGTGCAGAGTCATCAGCAGCCAGTATAGATGAGTAGTAAGGCTAGGCTTAAAACCAAATTGTTTGAAACATAATGGTTTACAGATTAAGCACCAACTAGTAGAGATGGACGGAACCTCATTTTTTTGACTCCGCGTCCGCTCCGACTCCGAAAAGTTTTGCTCCGCGTCCGCTCCTCCTCCGCAAATCATAGAAATATTCAACTCCAACTCCGCCTTGACTCCGCAAAATTGCGCATTCTGTAGTAACATATAGGCATGTTACTTGAAAAAAAATGTCTCCTCCTTCGCTCGGCCTCCGCCGGCAAAGAAAGTTCTCAGACACCGCATCCGCAAAAAACATGCGGAGTCCGCCTCCGCGGAGTCCAAACTCCGCTTTTCGTCCACCTCTGCTAACTAGGTATAGGTCAGCACTCTAATCTAGCGCGGATATGTCAAGGGCTGCTTGTGCAAGATTTTGGAATGTTTTTTTTGTTTTGAAGATGCTGTGGTTGAGAATCTCTTCATTGTTTTACGGGCGCATTGATTGTGATATGAATGTAAAATTTTGAATGTTAAATTTGTAGTCAAATATTGCAAATGAATGCAATGGTTAGGGTGAAAAGAAAACTGTAGCAGGGGCGTAACGAGGTTAGACTGTGCCCGGGGCAAGAAGCATGTTTGGCGCCCCATTGTTCGAACCTGAGGTCTTTCGGAAGGAAATTTACTGTATTGAAGGAAGTAATTGTGAAATTGTTGGGACTATTTGGCGCCCCCAGCAGATATTTGGCGCCGCCGCAGTGATTCGGAGCCCCCATAATGATCCGGCGCCCGGGGAATTGTTCCCCCTTTCCCCCCGTAGTTACGCCCCTGAACTGTGAGGCCTTGAATGTATGATGTACTGTACATGTTTCAATTTGTGCATTTAAGTGAAAGTTAGAGAAAACATTAAACGTTTTTTTAGAAAAGATCTAACTAGCTTTTTATGTTACTTCAAACATTTGATTTGCTGCTAGCCAACTTGTAAATGGTGATTGTCAGTATGTTTAAAAATAGACTTGAACTTGTTAAAAATATGATGCAAATAATGCATATTACCTTGATTTTGATTTGCAAGTACCGGTAGCGTGTTTTTCAATTTTGGTTTTGACTTTTTTTAAACATTTTGTATGTCTGGGTTTTTTTATTATTTTCTGTTTTTTTTTCAAGGTAAATTCTGGGGTTTTTCTTCATAACAGAGTGGCAACACTGGGTTTCAGTCTATTTGATCAATGTTGAGTGTGCCTGTGTAGAGCATTGCCCCGAGTGTATTGTACTCGGTAACATGTCTTAGTCAATGGAGCAGCCGCAGAAGTCTCTGCGTCAGTCTAAAATCCCAGATTTCTTAGCAGCCAAGTAATCTAAAATTATAAACTTAAGATTGTTCATAACTGCCTGGATATGATGGTTGCTAATCTGATGTACCATTGCAAATACATCAGTAAATTCGTTTTGTTTTTGCGAAAATCTGTTGTTGTGTCGTAAATGCGTTCAATTTAAGTAATTTTCACCGATATCTCAGTACTTTGATGACGTCACACTAGAAAAGACTATCTTCGGTTAATCCGGATCTTCGCCTAAACGGGATAAAATCGATGGTCAAATCGAATCCGGATTAACCGAGGTTTACTGTATATGGAACAGGCCCGCAACCAGGGGGGCGCAGGGGGGGCGAAGACCCCTAGAAAATTTTTCGCCCCCCCTGGAAAAATATGTTGGACATAATTTGAAAGCATTGGACATAGTTTGAAAAATTTGGGCCACTCTCAGAAAACTCTTCACCCCCCCTGGTGTCCCAAGCTGGTTACGGGCCTGATATGGAAGTTGTATTGTGTAACGTCTTCACTCCCACACGCAAGGCGCTAGACTTCAAACATGCATCGCAGTAAAAANGAATACAAAAATNCATGAAAGAAGACGAGGATGTATACGTGGTGTAGTTGAGCGTATACGCTTAATGGCGCTAATACATTTATTTTGATGAAACACAAGCTTATANGACACACGCATGAATGACAGCATCNTGATTATTATAACCAGGGCTGCGGAGCTCTTGTAAAAATGAAGTGGCTCCGGCTCCAGAGCTCTATGTTTTCCTAAGCAAGGCTCCAGCTCCGGAGCTGTGTTTTTTATAACATGGCTCCGGCTCAGCTCCGGCTGTGCTTTGTTAATGCACTTCAACAATTTCGGTATTCCTAGTGTCCTTNTTGTAGCAAGTGAGCGTGTTNTTCCAACATATTTTGAACTAATCTTAGACACTGCTACCACTACCAGGCCTGCGCGTAGTCGAAGTCGGAAGGAGTTTGGTTTTGAGTAGTCGGAGTCGGTAAAAATTCTTTAAAAAAAATCTGAATCCGGGCTGATCTTCTGCTCGCCGATTGTAACCAGTGTTGCCACTCTGTTATGAAGAAAACCCCAGAATTTACCTTGAAAAAAGCCCAGAAAATGATAAAAAAACAGACATACAAAATGTTGCAAAAAATTCAAATTCAAATTTGAAATGTACCCTACCGGTAGTTGCACATAAAAAATCAAGGTATTATGCATTATTTGCATCAAGTTTTCAACAAAGTTCAAGGCTATTTTGAACATACTGACAATTTACAAGCAGGTTAGCAGCAAATTAAGTGCATCCAGTAACATAAAAAGTTACTTAGATCTTTTTTAAGAAACGTTTGATGTTTTCTTTGACCTTCGCTTAACTGCACAAATTGAAACATCTACATATTCAAGGTCTCACAGTTTTTTTTACCCTAATCATTACAATATTTGATTACTAAATTAATATTCAAAATTTTACATTCATACCTATGCCAACGTGCCTGTAAAAAAATTAACAGATCATCAATCACAGCATCTTCAAAACCAAACAAAGCAATCCAAAATCATGCACAATAAGCAGCCCTTGACATATCAGCGATAGATTGGAGTGCTGACCTAATCCTAGTCAGTGCTTAATCTGTAAAACATTAAATTTTAAACGATTTGGTTAAACCTAGCCCTACTCAAATGTACTGGCTACTGTACGGACTCTGCACATTACGCCTATGAAACTACTGTATTCTTGAATAGAAAATACAGCAATACAACCAGGGTTTTTCTAAGGATAATATTAGGTACCCAGTATGGACCTGTAGGGACCCGATTTCTCTGATTCTACGGACCTGATGACAAATTTCGCTGATTCTGGGGACACGGTTTTCGATTCTAGGGACCCGAATCGGGTCCCTAAAACACCTTAAAAAACCCTGATACAACATACATTTCTAAAATTTGACCAGAGTGAAACAAACCCCAGATTTTCAATAAAAAACCCAGAACCCCAGATGAAACAGGAAAGCCCCAGATCTAGTGAAAAATCCCCAGAAATGGGAACACAGATATTGTGACTGTTTGTGCCACAAAAAAGTGTGTAAGCGTCACACTTTGCGTTTTTGCACAAGGAATTAGTCTCGCAAAATGCGTAAACATGTGCCGCGCTGGTGTTGACTGACTTGTCCACGCCTATAGGGTTGCCAGATGGCCGATATTTCACAAGGCCCGTAACCAGCTTGGGACACCAGGAGGGCGAAGACTTTTCCGAGAGGGGCCCAAATTTGTTGCACTATGTCCAATATTTTTAAATTATGTCCAACACATTTTTCCAGAGGGGGCGAAAAATTTTCTANGNGGGCTTCGCCCCCCTGGTTACGGGCCTGTATTTCACCGNCCTGGCCGGTATTTTACTGCTAATTTAAAAGAAGCCGGTATATTGAAAATCTGTGCCTGAANCCGGTATTTTGAAAATAAATTGGAGTAACTCCGAAAAGAACTAACGCAGAACTTCTCAAATTATAATGACTCTAGTGGTGAAACTTGTGAGGACAGTTCCTTCATCGAAGTTCATTTAACCCCAAAATGGGGCAAAATATTTATTACTTGTAAGTTGTAACTTACAATACTCGTAGTGTCTTTGTTTTCTCTATTCCTTTGTTTAGTCATACTTACCATACTCGTTCGTCTTAAACGTGATCTGTATGAGCATTTTTTTGTAATTAACCGTAAAACCAGCGCTGGTGAAGTTGTTATCTGAACTACTATAGGCTTTTGCAGAAAAATGCAGGAAAATTATACAGAAATGGACAGGATGAGAGCAGGCCCGTCGCCAGGATTTAGCAGCAGGGGGAGCCAAAAACCAGGAGGGGCCAAAAACCAGAAAGGGGGGCCACATTTTTAAAATACAGTATTGGATGTATGTAGTAACCGGGAAGCCAAACATGAAATGGGGGGGCATCGATTAAAAATGGGGGCCGGCCACCACTGGACCCCTCGCTGGCGACGGCCCTGGATGAGAGTGTCACTGTAGCGACTAATACACCTTATACTCGACTGCGTAAAAAACAGATTGAAAATTGTAGTCTTAATAAGTCTTACCAATTTTCGTTGATACAATGTTTTCTTAAATTTCTTTTGGTACAAAGCAGTTTTCATCGTGAATGTGATTAATGTACAAAAATTAATCTCTCGAATAAAATTTTTAACTCAGTCATGGTTACTATCGCCAATGGCAAAGATATGGATAGGCTGTGTTTGAATGCGCAGTGTTTACCAATAACTACAACAACTTGGCCTACGCCTTATTTCTATTATTTTTTCGATGATAAGATTTTTGTCACTGTTGACAAAAAGGCCGGTATTTTTACAAAAAACATCTGGCAACCCTATCCGCACCACACTCGTCAGTAATTCCACAGTCTGATGTGACTAGAACAAGTTCCAACTTGAAACAAAAACGCATTGTGACCTTAATCCCTGGTGGAACAGACCCTCGGATTTCGCCGCGGCGACCTATTTCGATCAAATTAATTAGTCGCGCAGCATGAGCGAACCATGGCAACTGTCAGTGCGCAGAAACGGTCCGGAGCCGGAGCTGCTAAATTAACCACCAGCTCCGGCTCCGGCTCCAGCTAACTTTTGAAAACAACTCCGGCTCAGGCTCCAGCAAAATTTCAAAAGCAGCTCCGGCTTCGGCTCCACCGAAAATGGCCGGCTCCGCCTCCGGCTCCGCAGCCCTGACGATAATGTGGTACCGCGATGACTTCCAAGTACATCGCTTTATACAATGCATGAGGGAGTGGGAGGCTGCGAAGGGTCATCTAGGCTGCAGACCTCCAAGGACTACACTGCTTATAGTGTAAAGGCAACAGCATATAGCAGTTAGTAAAAGTCTTTTGCTTTGGGTATAAAATTTAATACTGTAAGTGCAATGCGGTTATATGGTTCAGTGAAGTATAATGCGTTGCACGCAAGGTCAAGCCACCAGAAGAAAATGGTTTAAAGTTTTCACATTATACATTTAGGCTTCTGTTTTCACATATTTAAAAATGATAGTGAATGCTAGAGAGGAAATGCGTCAAAGATTATAGACTGGTGCAGCACGGTAATGGTGTCACGATATTTAAGCAGTTTGAGAACTAGTCATGTAATCATGCATTGCGGAAAAGAACCCGCTGTTAATGCATGCATGGGAGCGGATATTCGCTTGCTTTTTATCTGTAGACCAAAGGCATCCCACCACCTCGCACACCGGCTTGACGCGACCAATCCTTGTGAATGCAACAAAAACCAAACAATGCAAAATACGAGACACTTCATGATTTGACAGCGTCCATTGCAACAACGCTAACTAATCAAATCAATCCACTTGGCCTATGCACACCAATAAATAAGAACGCAAAGCATGTTTCTAGTATCCGAGCAATCAGAGCCGTGGGAAAGGCTGTTGCCCCCGCCAAAAAAAGTCCAGATGAGGCCCTTTAATATCAGCAAGCATTTAGCAGCTGCGTGCGTTTTAGAGCCAGTTGCAAGCTAGGCTCCACGAATTTTACAGAAATAAAATTATTCACCTCAATCCCTAACACAAAACAACTTTAGATCAAAATTTGAAAACTGCAGAAATTATGTTAAAAACCCTGGAAAGTTATTAATGAAGTTATTTCCACAAAAACCAAAATATAAAGTAGTAGGTGGTGAAACTTTCTGTGCTGACCTTAATCTGAACCATTGTGAGGAACTAAATATACATTTCGCCCTATTCGGTAATATATATATATATACAGTATATATATATATATCAATTTTGACCCTTCCTCTATAACTTTTTATGACTTGATGTAACGTTCGCAGAATCGCTGCGTATTTTTGTTTGCGTGTTGTCCTTAAGCGACATTCCCCTTGATTGATTATATCGAGCCTGGAGTAATTGCCGGGCCGCGTTTTTGCTTCGTTCCGCATTCCTTGGTCACCGAGTAGCTGTTCTTCAGTAGTGGAGAAGGCGGAAGCACGGATTCTGAGCTTTACTAGGACCGTGAAGGTTGGTCCGTTATAGAAAGACATAAGGTCTTTAATTCTTTCAGCACAAGGCTGCCACGTAAGACATAAGGTCTTTGATTCTTGCAGCACAAGGCTGCCATATAGGGCATAAGGTCCTCACAACACATGGCTGGTTTTCATAATTTTCGTTTATCACGCTTTGTTGATACGTTTGTTGGCCACGTTTGTGGGCTAGTCAAATTAAAGTAGCGTGCATTAACGAAATCAGTGGCTGTCTGTTTTCTTGATGTGGACCTGATCGTCAGTCAGGAAGCTACACTTGAGTCTTTTTCTAATTTGTGTTCATTCCCAACCAATGCTGACGAAATAATCCAAATACTATCATCTTGAAAATGCAAGACAACATCAAACTCCTACGACATCCCAGCAAAATTTAAAAAAATTCTGCTAATAGTTGATCTTCATAGTTATCTGAATTTTTGATAAAAGTATGGCAAAAGGTGAATTTCCCAATCTTTTAAAAATTGTTCAAATTACATCCATTCCTGAAATAACTACCCCCACATCTCCTAATGAACGTAAACCAATATCCATATTTCCAACTCTCTCCAAAGTTTTTAAAAACTAATTTAGAGCAAATTGTACTCCTGTGTTACAAGCAGGGTTGCGGAGTCCGAAGTAAAATGTTCGACTCCGACTCCCTAGCTTCCAAAAATTTCCGACTTCGACCTTTCCAAAATTTCCGACACAGACTCCGTCTCCTTAACATAACGTAANCAAGTTTTGACTGTCAGCAATTTTGTAGCAGTCAGCAATCAACGAAAATTGTGGTGCNNAGCAAGAATTCTCTGTTTCAATAAAGGTTGCAAAAAAAATGTNCTATTTGAATTGGCACGTGTTAGGATTCCTAACTTAGGAGTGCGATATAATTCAATCGGACTCCTAGTGTTNCTAAGAATCCGACCGCGAATCCACCCAAAACCTACGACTCCTTGCTACTCCGACTCCGCAATCCTTGTCACAAGTGATTGTATGCTGAGCCACAGGAGTATGGTTTCCGCACCAACCATTCTACTTCAGTAGCATTTGCTGCGATCTATGATGACATGATTTGTAACAAAGATAAGAAGCTAATAATATGTTCTCTGTTTCAAGATTTGAGCAAAGCCTTCGACTGTGTTAATCATAATCTGTTAGTTAAAAATTGTTTTACTGTCGAGTAGGAGGCACGCTCATAAAAATTCTTACTTAGACAACAGGGTTCAGTGTGCTAAAATAGCAGATACCAAATCATCGTTTTTGAGCATAACATGTGGTGTGCCTCAAGGATCTGTAGTCGGCCCTTAACTATTCCTTACGTATATCGATGCCATTGTGAAAGCATCTAACTCTTTTACATGCTGATGACACCAATCTTCATATCTCAGGAAAAAATTTTTTAGAAAAACTGGTTAACAATAAGCTCAAAATAGTGAACATTGGGTTCGTGCTAACAAATTATGTGTCATCAATTATTCCAAAAGTAATTTCACGCTCACGAACAAACATAACAATATTAATTTTTCAGTTTCAATTTTAATTATTAAATATTATCAAACAAAGTAGCTTGAAATACATTGGCATTATGCTTGACGATGAACTCATTTGGAAGCCGCCAATTAAGCTTGGTGACGCAGCTCTCCAAACCATGTGGAATGTTATTCAAATTGAAGCACTATGCCAACACTTCAGTGCTCAAATCTGTTTACTTTGCTCTTTTCTATTCCTAATTAACTTTTTTTAGTATTTAAATGGTGAAGATCTAATAAAACTACCTTACTACCTCTAATTACATTGCAGAATAAAGCTGTAAGAATTAGAAATATGACAAAATTAAAAAAACTATGCTGTATTCTAAGCAGATTTTTAAATATTCCAAACTTATTTTAATTGTCAGTTGCCGACTTCATGTACTCTTTTGATCATGGTGAACTACCTAACCACTTTGATGCGATTGTTCTGTTATTGCATCAATCCACAAATGTCAAACAAGGCTTACTTCTTTGCAAAAATATCATTTAACCAGAATGAAAACGTCTGTCGGTCAGCTTTCTTAAAGTATCTTGGTCCCAAAATTTGAAACCCTTTCACCTTGTTCATTTGGAAAACAATATTAAAAAGTCCTCCTGTCTTGCCAAAATTCCTGTTTATTTTCATTTCATATGCTTGTCACTTTTCTACGATATTGTTTTGACTCCCCTCTTCTCTCTTACATCTTTCACCTCTGCAGTTGCTCACCCTCCTGTGCATGGACATGCTTTTCCCCTCTGTTGTTTGTGTTTATTGTTTTGTTTAATTCTTTTATCTGACGTTGATTCGATGCATTTTGTTACCTTTCTTTTATTGCATATGTAACATCTTCAATCAAAACTTATTTGTTCTAGCAACAGGACTGACCGAGCAGTTGACCCGTATGGTCTTTCGACAATCATCAGTGAAAAAAATAAAATTATTATAACAAATCAGCTTGCTAAACCTGAAGCTTTGACGTTTTTATATTCTCATCAGAATGCAATAAAATCTTGCTCTTTGATGTGGTTTTTCCTCTTGCTGGATTTGTGTTATTTCGTGACATGCATGATATGTTTATTTTCCAGATGTAAGAACTTAATAACTGTTACTGATTATAAATTAGGCGTATGTGCTTCGTTTCCAGCCCATTTTTAATTTTATGATTGTAGGTATAGATTTTTTAATCTGATTACAGTGTGAGTTTTTAAAATTATCAAATGAAAAGCGGAAGAGCAACACTTATAAGTTGCAAACAAGGTTAACTTGGACATTAAATGTGCTTGTTACGTAAAAGACACGAAGTCTGTCGGCCAAACGTTGTATTTGTAGAAACGTTTGTTTCACAAAAACTTACAAAATTTCAAACCGGGTTCCAACGATGCTTTTACGTTTTGTAGTCCATGAATCAATATAGGTTTTGAAAATAGCTAACCAGTAACTCCAAACATTTCTTTAAAGTTTAACCTCGGAAACCAACTCATGGCCGCACTTTAACATTTTTACAAGGCTCCTGCAAAATCAATGTTTAAGTGGGTTGACAGCGCTTCGGCTTTCAGAAGCAATCGTTTCTTGCAAGTTGTTCACTTTCTTAAAGCTTTTTCGCAGTTCTTGCGTGCTTAGTGTTGTGCTACCCTTGCGTGCTACCTGTTTCAATTTTTTGCCTTTGCGGCCCCCGGAAAACTTTCGATAGCTGGAATGGCGTTCTTACTCCTCTCACCCGGGACCTGAATATAACTGTTCGCAATCAATTCCTAAAGGAATGCTGAGATTATCAAAATGTTGGAACGCACTTTTAAGCTTTTGGCCTGTTTTTTTTTCGCTGAAAAGTTAAGTGCTTTTGGCAGCTCTCTGGGCAATTGTGAACAACGCTGGAATCGCTAATCGCACGTTTCCTGTGCCATGGTGTAAAGTTGAAGATTTTCGCAAAGTTCTCGATGTCAATTTGTTCGGAATGGCCGACACAACAATCACTCTCTTTCCTCTACTGAAGCGGGGCGGAGAAGGTATTATGTGCTTTTTTCCGTCTTTAACTGCAGCGAAGCCTTTCCGAATTACCAGGCTTCTCCATGGGAATGGGATTCACGAGTATCCCATTACCCATTCCTATGGATTTGTCCCATGGGATAGGACAATGAACATGAAATGTATCCCATATCCTGCCGTTGGCAATATTACGTCATATAGCAGGAATTTTCTAGGTTGAATACCATTATTATATGCTCGCAACAAATCAAGTATTACACGTGGAGGCTCAGTGCCACAGCAGAGTGATGCGAGGACCCCATGGCCGAGTTGGGGGACAGCTAAAAAGANTCGCCCAATTTTCATNGACTTCCCCAATTGGAATTTTTTGGGTGTTTAAGCCACGANTCTGTAGCAGCTCGACATTAGACATGCATGTGGTATAATGCAAATCATGTTGCTTGTGTCGTGGGAATCCCAGAGTGACAAGTTGCCATAAGACGGGACAGAAAAAGTGCCCCATGAATAAGCCTGCGAGTTATACACCAGTAAATTCTGGTGAGTCAATACGCTTTGTTAAGTTTAGTCTTTAGAAACAACAGTAAGCAAAAAATTCTTTGTGTGTGTCTTTGCCAAATGCAGGCTACTGACCAGGTATGATGTTTCGTCACCAACCCGCTTGGTGTGGTACACTTTGGTGTAAATCCAGTAAAGCTGGCAGTAGTTGTTGAGGGGTACGAGGTTTATGGCGAGCTTCTGGAGTTTTTGCCCTCGTTATCACTTTAAAGATGAGACACTTGTGAATGAGCGTGTTCTTACAAAAGGTCGATTTGTTAGAAAAGCATTGCGGGATTTAAACCGAGTCGAAAAAACGAAGTGTGGTTGTCGACCGGGTCCTGCTTTGAAAGCACACCTTCTTGCTGTCTTGAACTGCCTGTTTTCATCTCAACTGAAATGCATTGCTATTTTCCGCAGGTCGAATCGTAAACATCGCCAGTATGTACGGCAGATTCTCTCCATGTGCATCGCCGTATGTGGTTTCCAAGTTTGCTGTGGAAGGCTTCTGCGATGGATTAAAGTAATGAGCTAAGTGGGACACAAAACGTCAAATTTTCCATACTTAGTGTCATCAAACCCAGATTAAATTAAATTGTTTTTGCGCATAGTACAGATATGATGGTGATGTCCAAGCTGTAACATACGGAATCTACTTTGCCCGTGTCGTTACCCATTCCGATACTAATCTATTGTATACAAACAGGGTAGAGAGATTTTCAGTCCTATATGTACTGAATTTATTTGTTTATTTTTCAAAAAGAAAGGGACGTTGTGTTGGAAAAATTTTTAAAATATCGAGAGTTTCACAAGTTTGATGTTAGCAGAGCATGAACGACTGGGCCTAAAATATTTTTGTAAAACTAACTGGTGATCTCTGGCCATATGACGTTGCTTTTGCTCATGGCATACCCAAAAGCAGTGTTAGAATTTTTGAACACTGAGTAACATGAAAATTGTCATACTTGGATGATCTAACTCAGTGGTTCCCAGCCGGGGTGCCACGGCACCCTAAGGTGCCATTGACAGTACCCAGGGATGCCGCGAGACAATACGTTTTTCAACATATCACTGAAAAGATATTTTGAAAATGTCGCCAAACCTCGAACCAAATCGCCATGGGTTCGCCCTTGGTTCCATGATCTCATCGACATCTTCTGCACTTTTGTTGTTGCCGGCCTTACTGATACCGTTTAGTTTGTTTCAGTTTTATAATAAGTTCTTACTTCAGGAATTGTTTGTAATATTTTGTTTGGATTTACAGCAAAGAAATGGAACCCTTCAACATATCAGTTCACACCCTTGAACCGGGATATTTTAAAACTGACGTACTGACAACATTGCAAAACGATATCAGCAAGCCGTTGGGAGGAGCTTGACGAAGAAATGAAAAAGGACTTTGGAGAAGAATTTTTGCAAAAATGTGAGGCCATTATCGTATTAGGTGTTCATCTTGAACGCGTGTTTTCTGAGACGCATGTTGACTCAGTTGTCGGCTTTTCTTGTTCAGAAGCCGAATTTCACCAAAATTTGTAACTTCGTTCGTACATCTTTTAGAAAGTTACGATTTAAAATTGCTATAACTAACATAAGGAAAAAGATTTGCAATAAATCTGGTGTGAATTAAAACAGGCGGTTTCTGTTTTTGAAAGCTGCTAAACGCAAATGATAAATGCTACATTGAATACTCATTTTTTATTTACATTCTTCTTTAAGTCACCTCAGGTTGGTAACGTCTTTGTTGCTTGTTTTGTGCACCATCCGCAGTCATGACAAAAACCGTACGGGACTGTCTTTTACGAAGTGACGGCATCTCCTAACGATGTGAAAATCAAGCGAATTATAGCAATGAATTTTCACTATTAGGGTAAAAAACGATTTGGTGTTAATGATGAACGAGTTATCCATGGCATAACAAAATGAATCGAAGCATTCATGGTAGTGTCAGTCTAGGAATGAAAACGTTTAAATTTGGACAAAAGCCTATTTGTATTAGAAATATCCACGCAATGACAAGTTGGGAAGATGATTTCATTGGTTTAGCCACAAGAACATGCTGTGTAGTAGGTAAAATAGAGCGACTTTTTTCTCTTCACGTTTTTCGAAGTTGCAACTTCCGACAATGGACGCACTCTTTCACTCATTTCAAGAAATACACAAAACTGATGTTGGCAAAAGAAGTCTGAAAATGCGTTGTTCATACAAACGGTTTACACTCGTACGAAACGTTTTCCGTTACGCTTATGAAGGTCGTATACTTCATAGATAGCCTCAGTGAAATGGTTGCGTCCAAGCCTTTCGATTCAATTCGCTGGTTCTTCCCAATTCTGGGTGGGCGTAAAAAACTCATCGAGTCAATAGTCTGTTCATTTGAGTCAATTTCGATTCGGGCAAAGTCAAAGACGTTCATTGTTGTTTCTTCAACGTAATTCGCAGTGGCGTAATTGACTGGGGGAAGGGAGCGAACCTCCCCCTGTGGCAACCTAAATTCAAAAATAGGGCCCTTGTTTAGCTTATATTTCGGTAGTAATATGTTTTATTGCGGTTTTCGTAGTGTCTTCCGGTGAATTCGGATTTAGCATAGAAATCTACATTCGAATTAACTATCATTTATCAACTTCTTTTCTGATTGTTGGCTAGTATGCCCCCTTCACCTAAGTTTTACCCCCCATGGCCCAAACCTTTGGTTACACCATAGGTAATACCTGATGTTGCATATCAACAATATTTAAGCTGCAGTTACTGCATCCACGTAAATATGGAAAATGATCTATGTTTAAACACACAAAGTCATGCCAGCAGAAAAAATGTAGCCTCCCATAAAACGCTGGTTGTACATTATTTTCCTCTCTTCCGCTTTTGTTGACAAAACCAATCACTATGCACTGTGCGTTTCAAAGATTGAGTAACAGCTCTTCGGATGCACAAGAATCAGATCAGTTTAAACATCGTAAATCAACTGAGAGTGTAACTACTCAGTAAATGAATAGTTAGTCGGGAAGTTACGTAAATTCAAATCATAGGAAGCTGAAAACCTTAAGACTATGTTACACAAGAGACAGTTATTGTTGAACCAAACGCACATAATTGTTGACCAAAACGCAAAGTAAACACCTGGGCCTGCATATGTTGTTAAGGTTGATGATATAAACAATTTAAAAAACAAAATATCGTATTTGAGAAAAGCATATATAACGAAAAAACGAAAACAAAAAGAAAATGCTGTTCAACGTATTAGCTTTTTAAAATAGCTGGATTTGCCAACTCGAATAAATACAGTATAGTTGGCTTTACGCATTCATGACAATTTTTGCTCAGCGTTTTACTAATTGCCGTCCAAAAAGTGGATAGAGCGACTGCGTATTTTCCAATCCTCTTGGCTGCACCTCTGGAACCACATGCCATGTCAATATAATCAAGGAAATAGCACAAATCTATCTGTGTTTGCAAGGTCGCATTAAGACATTTATTCGCAAGTAATAATCCATAATTAATGAAACACCCACAGGCCACAGCAAACAATTTGAAGATAAAGAGAACGCTATGCGTTAAAAGGTAAGATACTTGCAATACGCGCAATGTTTTTAAAAAAATGTTTTTAATACATACAAAAAACATTGCAAAAATTTTCGTTAAAAGTAAGGTTACATTTTTAAAATGTAGCTGTAGTTGGATTGAAAAAAATTACGGACACGTTTAACAGCACAAAATCGCCTGATGATATTTTTAAAAACATACTGTAGGTAGCTCACGTTGATGATTCTTTAAAATTTTGCTTGATCAAACTTCTGTTTTGCATGCGTTGAAACTACAGGTCTCTTCTAAAAAATGCCAACCTTTTTTTGACTGCTAAGGAAGTATTTCCTTGTGGCAGTGTTGCACCAACACTTCACAAAATGAACCTTGCGTAGACAGCTCATACAGACATTAGGCTGGATACTGAGGTGAGCAACCGCTTCTTTGAAAAGGGCGAAGTCTCCAAAACCAACCAACGTATGCTGGTGTAAACTAGCAGGTCTTCTGTGCGTACAGCTAGTTTTCTTGGCCGCTATTTCTTGATCAGTTTTCTGAATGCCGCTTGTGTGACTTTGAATGTTGTGTGATGAATGCTCTACAGGAAAATGAAACTTTTCTCTCCGAAGACCTTCAAAAACAAATTTCTGATGGGCTTTGTATCGCTAAGTTAGAGACTATATGACTGGTAGTAGTTATTTTTGTTTTTTAATAAATTACATGTGTTTGTCGCAGGAAGCAAACTAAGTATGCTAGTGATAACATGGTTGTTCGCTGTGGCTACCTTGCCTCAGATTTATAGAGCTTGCTTGTAGTATCCTTCTTTTTGTGCTTCTTTACACTGCGATGAAGAAGCAATGTTGCGATTGAGTTTGAGTATTTGCAGTGGGTTAGAGTGTCTGCAATTTTCATTATTATCCATTGTCATATACTGTACTGCACAGCAAGCATTTAGCTTCAACGAAAATTAGGGAAGAGTTGTGTTGCAAGACTTGCGCACAAAAGGTCACAAAAACGTGAAATAACCTATGCGGTCTCGGTACTCCATCACTGTCGAGCGTTCTGCTTCCGCTCCATCGTTTAAACCAGTGGTAAACAACCTTTCAGCATTTGCAGGTCACGACTTCATTGCCTTCCAGCACTTGCGCCTGTCATTTAATTGTCTTAATTGCGTACTCGTGAAATTAAACGCGTCTGCGCGTGTTTTCATAAAACCCTTTATCATGCTGGAGAAGAAACAATTAAACAGAAAAAAAACTTTCTTTCATTTCTACTGCACTTGAAACTTAATGCCAGCCATTCTTATTGCTTTTCACCAAACGCTTTTTGATCTTCGAGGATAACCTCTTTTGGCCTCGATAGTTTTTTTTCCACAAACCAGGGCTATTGTCAAGAAAACCACGAGGACCATCATTGTTTCCTCCGCGAATCGTAGTTCGTACATCACTGACCTATACTGTAGTGAACAAACGTATAGATTACTATCTCTCGGACTTAAGTTGCAGTCAACCAAACCTTGGGCTTGCGGTGAGTCAGTCTAAGGGGTGCGGTGGGAGAAGATTGCGTTTCCCCGCAGCAGTGGACCGTAAGTGAAACCTTACAAGTGTATGCTAATTAAAAGTAAAGTAGTAAAAGTAAAAAGTCGGTATGAGATTTTAACAACTTGGCGGGATCAGGTTAGTGTTAAAGGCTCTTTTCAATCACATTCTATTGCAACCTATGTAAGAATCAACTTACTTGTTCTCCAGCAGATTCATACCGATTCTTTAAGACTTTGCATGTACATTCCATATCAAAGGATGTGGTGAAATGTATGCGACCGACCTCTTCGGCAGATGATCGCTTCGTGAATTCCAAAGAGAGTCCGGACAACAGTTGGGGTTGCTGAGCTGCTATGTCATCAGTAGACCATGCCCCTAACCCACAGAGATCCAAGGAAAGACGTGGCAATATGGCCGTCTTAGCGATCTTTCTGGTGTCATAGCTACGAGCCAGAATGGATTTGGGAGAAATTAAGGGTATTTCCCAAAGGCTAAATCCAACGATAAAGTGTTGTTGCTATGTACAAGACTAGGAACTTCTGATGCAGATTTTTTAGCTAAAATACTTTTGCACTTTTTACTCTGGTAAATTTATCTTTGTTTTAAAAACTTGCAAATTTATATTTCTCAAATTATAATATATAGTGATGTTGTTCACAGCCATAGATCTTGTTGATCATCTCAAGAACCAAGCTTCGTCAACCCAACTTCATCTGGTGGTTGATGCCTTGACTCACGCTCTACTGGCAAAGCATCCAAAAGAACGTTACATAATCGGACCCGATGCTAAATTTATATTCATTCCTATGTCGTACTTGCCCATATGGCTGCAGGTGAGCGAAAATAAAATTTTGTTGATTTTGTTGGTACAGCAAGTGCAGTGCATTTGCCTAGCTTAATCAAACACGCGTAGTACAGACCAATGAACAAATGCTTTTTCAGTGAAAGCAACATATTACTTTAGTGAGTTCTGATTGAGATTAAGTTTGGAAGTGGGACTAGTTTTAAATGTTGAGTGGCGAATTGGCCAAATCTAAATTTAGTAGTGGACTCCCGAAATCATTTGAGAACATGATAAAGCTAGAAATTTACTGTGAAGCTTCAAAGAAGTAGAACTTCGTTTGAAGTTCTGGCACTTGCTTTCGAAGGATTTGTAACAACAGATGTAGGGGTTGCTTTTCTCAAACTCTGTTGTAAAAATTGAAATTGAATTTTTGGTTACAGCTACAGTACTAGAAGCTCTGCGTCGCATCGCTAAAGTGGTAAACTAACGGAATGCAGTCACCCCATCTCGTAAATGTTTTTTTTATTTGAACTGGCCTCTCAAATATTGAGTGCGTTAGACATGCATTGCATGTTTGATTTGTAATCAAGTTTGATTATGATTAAAACACGCAGCCAACGGCACCAACGGTACCAACGGTACAAACACTAAAAACCTCTCCTATCCCATTTCTGATTTCAAATCCTCATTCTCTTTGATTCTGATTACCGTTTTGATTACCGCGTGACGAGCCACTCGCTGCTTGCACGTCAGCTCCAGCGAATGCCTTTCGCCATCAGCGCAATCAGGCCCGTAGTTAGGTTTTAAGGTTTGGGGGCAAAATACATTTTTAGGGGGGCAGGATTTTTGTTTTTATTGTATGTTTGAAAAATTTTTTGAGGTCACAACAAAATTTGGGGAGAACAAAATCTGGGGTGACTGCACCCAAATGCCCCCGTGGCTACGGGACTGATCGCGAGGTGCGTTTGGTCAATCAATAATTTGCAATGCATTCACGCAACATGAATGACACACGTAACACACACTGCAGGCCCATACGAACAGCCTGCAGCCGCTACAGCAGAAAAATATCTTTTCAGATATGGATTACGAAGAAGTTTGGAGCTTTGGCTGGGATGGCTTTGCCGAAACCTGCGCGAGCTGTGAAGTAAATGATTGATTCATCAGAAGAACAGGGTCGCAGTACAATCGCCAGACATGATCCTTTCTCCTGCTAGTGTTGATCGGTTTGTGTTTTCGTGAATCAAACACCAATGTTTTGCTTCGATTGCTGATCTACAATTGTTCAGAAAAAAACGAAACAACTGCAAATCGCTTGCTGTTTTTGCCGTTTCACATGAATTCAAGATTTTTTCGTTGTCACCACAATACCACTGCCAACGTAAAATTTGCTCGCTGGTTGGGCTGAAATTCATTCTCGCAACTTCCTTCTACTCCACATCGGTTATTGTCGTGCTGAGCTACCGTTGCTCTGGTAAAGGCGCTGCTGGCTGTGAGTAGCGATTACGTGCTCGAGCCATTGACTCAAATCGATTCACGAATTCCCTGAATCGCCTTGACTCAAGTCATGTGTGTCGCAAAGAGACTGACTGACCCCTTTAAATCTCGCGCTGGCCACTTTTTTCACCAACGTTTGCAACTCCATAACTCGCCAGCCCATGAAGCTAAGAGGTGTCCAAACCCTCTGCGGATTCGGGAAGTCTTCTGATTCAGATTGAAAAAAACTTTTTTTTGTTTTGGGTTCGGGGTTTTCTGTGGGTGTCGTCATATTGGTGAGCATGTTTTCGCCTTGCTGGCCAAGTTTACCTGACCCTGGGCGCCAACCCAACGAGCCATTTTGTTTGACTTACGTTTTTTTGGTAACTAGGCTATGATCCGAGATTTTAGAGTCCTTGATTGGCTTCCTAGCGTATCTGGAGCCAAAATTATTGCTCAAAAAACCCTTTTTGACAAAAATATAGAAGTTCCACGAAAGGTTTGATTTGCCCTCTCAGGGCAAATTTTTGTCAGCCATAACTCAGAAGAAGACTGAGCTAGAGAGCTGTTCAAACCCTCTAAAGACGCGGGAAGACTTGTAGTTCAGAATCAATTTTGTTTGAAGATTCGGGTTTGGAGTTTTTGGTTGAAGACGTCATGATTGGGGAAGGATTTGCGTTTTTTCGATGACGTCAATGGCGATCCAATGAACCGATTTCGTGGCTCAAAATTTAATTGGATTCTAGGCTATAATACGAGTCTTCAGAGCCCTTGAACGACACTCTAGCGTTTCTGGTGCCAAAATTATGGCCAAAAAAACGAAAAATAAACAATAATTTCCCAGGTGATTAGGTGGATTTCCCAAAATAATATTCGGTTATTTTACCGTAACTTGTGAACCAGAAACGCTGGAAAGTCGAGCAAACCCTCTAAAGACACGTATTATAGCCTAGAATCCAATAAAACTTTGCGCCACGAAATCGGCTCGTTCGGTCGGCTCCCAGGGGATGATGACGTCATCCAAATGTAAACAAATATGCATAAACATCCTCCAATTATGTAAACATAAACAAAAAAAACGACATCCCAAACTTGATTTTTTTTATTCTAAACTACAAGACTTTCCCCATCTATAGAGGATTTGAACAGCTCTATAACTCAGGGGTGGGCAAACTTTTTGCACGGAGGGCCACATTTTTAAATGTTGCAACCGAGGACCGCACACTCTCATTACAAAGCAGGAAAATTTATTCAGTGTGTAAATAACCACATATTCATATTACAAACAATTTAATATTTCACACTCGGTACGTTTAATGCTATTTATACAGTTATAGTTAGAGCTGAAACATAAACTATTTTCAGAAAATTCTAAGTTTTTATGAAAATAGTAAATGTTTCATAAATAAATTCTACATGCGTAGGAGTTTCNGCAAGTGCCGGCGGGCCGTATTTGCCCCCCCTGCTCTAGCTCAATTGGCTGGCGCGTTATGGCGTTTAGCCAAAATGGTCAAGGTTANCTTTTGTGTGNCTTGAATTTTTACCCGTTTTTTTGTTTTTGAGCCATAATTTTGGTTCCAGATATGCTAGCAAATCAATCAAGGGCTCTAAAGACTCGAATGGTAGCCTAGCTTCTTAAAAACACTTGAGCCAAAAATGGCTTTTAGCGTTGGTGCCCAGGGCTAGGTAACCTCAGCCAAAAAGACGCGAAAACATGCCCCATTGTGACGTCACCCACAGCGAACTCCAAATCCAAAACGAAAAAGAATTTTTAAATGCAAACTAAAGGACTCCGGAAACTGTAGATGGTTTGAACAGCTCTCTGGCTCAATCGGTTGGCGAGTTATGGACTTGCAAATGGCAGAGCATCTTGCAAAAAAGTGCCACACGTGGGACTTAAAGGGTTTTAAAAAATGTTTATGTCGTGCAGTCAAACTTTATCTTCCCAAGCTGTCTGCCGTACAACACATTTCTACAAAACAAATTTAACGAGTTTTTAGCGATGTGAAAGTTTTTCAAGACAGATCAATAAAAGGAAGACATGGAGATTTTCTACCAAATGACAAAAATCTGCTAAAACTTGAGCAACAACACCCGNAGGTGAGCAACATTTCTATGAAACTTAACTTTGTATTTCACTTTAATCTTGACGTGATAACCTNAATGCAAAAACAGTGCCGGACAATATTTTCAGAACATAATTTTAATGTGCCGGCAATATAAACAGAGTTTAATCGTGCAAAACTCTGCCCATCCAGCTTTGCTTGAAATAGAGAATAACAGTTTTAGTTTTGTTATAATTACGGGCTCTGGCAGCTTCATTCTGCAATTTAACTAGAAAAGTAGTTTTATTTGGCTTTCCCCTATCAAAAATTGAGTAAGTCAGATAAGAGTGAAAAAGGTCAAACTAAGTCTGAGCTCTGAAATGTTGGTGTTGAGTTTCAATTTAAACAAAATGAATACGGAATTTGTGTTGCAAACGTTTCTACATGAGGTTTCCAACTGAATTTGTCATCACGTGTGATGCCAAATTATGTTACTGTGCATTGATTATAGAAAAAATGTATTATTAGGGTTTGGCTATTCATGAGCATGAAAGTAATTTTGGAATAATTTATCATTATTTGTTGACCCGAATCCAGAAGTAGGTGTTGGTAAAGTTCATCGCATACAAGTTTTTGCAGATAGTTATAGTTTACCGTCAAGTTTGATATTTTTACAATATCATTAATATATATGAAATAGTAATGGCCCAAGGGAAGACCCTGCGAAACAACATGTATTACGTGTAAGAAATAAGATTTCTGTAGTACATTGAACCCTCTGTTGTCCAATTAGAAATCGAGAAGTTATAGTACTGTGGTCACGTTTAGCCGCCAGTATAAATATTGTTAATACACAAGAACATCGCCAAAAATGAATGTAGGGCTTGGAGCTTTGTTTGGGGGGGGGCTAAGCCCAAAAAGCCCTCCCGTAGTGACGGGACTGTGCTGGACCATGCCACTGGTCCTTGTTATGTTAGATTTTGTTTATCCTGAGAAGAGCCAAGTCTAGGCATAAAGTAATTTTGGCTTGCAGATAACGTTGTGAGGTTGGAATGAGTTTCAATATTTATTTGAAAGAAGCTGTGCGATTGTGGTAATATACTGTTGTGAAATTTGCGCATTAATTTCAATAGTTCTAATTGATATGTATCCTTTATTTTTAGAGAACCCAGTTACTTGCACAAAGCGGTTAAGCGACATTTTTAACATGAATGAATGTGATAGCGCGCCTAGCATATGCATAATACGAGGTTGAACACAGAATCACAAGCTGTCCCATAGGAAAAATGCAATGTTGGTGATGGCTATACACGAAACTGTAATAGATAATTTTTGAGACACTAATTGGTACAGAGTTTCGAATTTTATATACTGTATCATATTTGAGGCAAACGAAAGCTTTTAAGTATTTCACATGGGAGTTCCAATTCAGAGATTCATCTGCCAAAACACCTAAATATTTTATAGATGTTTTCGGATGTAACACAACATTATTGATGTGAATTTTGAAATTCTTTTTTCTTTTTCAGCTTTATTGATGGGTTTTCCTGTGAGAAAATATATGGATTTGGTAGAAATTATCAATAGTTTATTTAGATGCATCCATTCATATTCTTTTATTAACTCATTATTATTTACCATAAGTTCTAATTGTTTTAAAATCATTATTTGCTAAAAATAAAAATTTTTCATCAGCACATAGTGTATGTACTGAATGAAGAACATTTTTGAAGATCAATTTCATATATGCTAAGAAACAATGAGCCAAGAGTGGAACCCTGTGGTCCACCAAATGTAATATTATCAATTTTGTTTGTCGTACGTTGCACACAGTACTGTCTACGATTTGGCAAGCAACTTTTCATTAACATCAGTGGTAGGCTATGCCTCTAATTCCAAACTTCAATTTTAGTTTTCTCAGTAAGATTTCATGATCGACAGCATCAAATGCTTTTGAACAGTTTATAAATAACCAACAAATGTGCAATGCTTTGTCGTCATTGGCTAGGAGGCAAGAATGAACATCTTCTACCGCCAGAGCCTTTGAAAAATTTGGTCGAAAACCATATATAGGCAGGTCCGCAAACACGGGGGGTATTTAAAACTTTGTCCTGGCNACGGGCCTGCTGACAGGAAACCAAATTCTTTCAGACAACAATAGGCCTATAATCTGTGTTGCAACAGTTTTTCAAATGTTTNATTAGATTGGGGTAATAAGGAGGTTAGTCTATAACTGCTGCATATTGTTGAGTCTCCTGACTTATGTAAAGGTACACTTTGAGGTGACTTTAAATAATTGGGGTGTATGCCTTCTTTCATATACCTGTTGAGTTGGAATGCATGAGTTAAAACTGTTGTCACTACACAGCTAGATCAATTCAAGAATTTGGTTGGTATGTCACCATGACGAATGTTTTTTTTTTCATTTAATTTGCTAATAACATTTTGCACTTCACATATTTTGTGCAGAAAAACAGAAGATTTTCTGTAGTGACTAAATTTGAAGGAACCAGAGGACGGGGGTATTCGATGCCATTCGTTCATCAACGTCATCTGAAAAATGAATTAAACTCATTTGTAATTTCCACTGGATCATACGTTTCAGCACCTGAGGCAGTGTCGGCCTTAGGTGGTTGTGATCGGTTTTTAAACTTTAATTTTATTTAATCATGTAATATCCGGTGCAGTTTTTTTGTATCATTTTTATTGGAAGAAATCAAATTATAGTAGTAGGCCTACTGTTGTTTTGCTATTTCGATTATTCTCGAGAGATTATTTCTATATAACTATTTCTATATAGATATTTCTATATAAGAGATTATTTCTATAAATATTATATGTGCGGATATTCTTGTACACTTTATGATGTATTTTACTTTCTTTTACGTGCATTTTACGTGAACCTTTGATACGCCCCGCACAGAAGTTTCGTTACCCAAGTTAGAGTACAGCATCGTGTCAAAACGAAGACACATAAGCAGGTAGGCCCTACTTAGATAGTAAGTCAAGAGAAGTCACTCTTCCTCATAGTTAGATAAAGGTAGAATTTTAGGATAAAATCAATTGATTTTGCGGCCCGCCAGCCATAATGCACATTTCATGCGGCCCGTGATAGTAAATAGGTTCCCCACCCTTGGTATAATCGTTTGAAGTAGTTTTAACTTCAGCTGCTTTAATAGTAAAAGGTTGGCGGATGATCTGGAAGGTCAAAGGTGGATACCCACGCGCATTGTCATGCTTTGTATCAACGGCATGTATATGATCACACAGGGAAGAAGATTGTTCAGTTATTCTAGTTGTTTTGCTAATAGTTGCTTTACAAGAAAGTGTGTGAAGCATAGGCCTATCTACATACTCAGTAACAATAGGGGAAAACGCGTTATGTTGAACCGGTGGGTTAGTTGAACCATCTCTATTTCTGGCTAAATAAAGCAATCAAAACGTTATAGTGCGCCACCTATT
>JGI24158J21664_10000214_pt1 | contig 44665 bp, 21 predicted proteins | sample Ectturendosymbi3_FD_21664 | JGI IMG/M metagenome (IMG submission 21664) | reverse complement strand
AATGCGGAAACTATAGCATCATCCAAAGCAAACCTCTACACAAGCAACTAAGAATTACTGTTTCATTTGTCACAAAGGATTGGTGAAAGACCATGAGGTCATGCAGTCTACCAACCCTGCAACACAGCCTTCAGTATCATCATAAATTGTCAATGAAATGAAAAGGTGACAAAAAAACGTGGGCTTCAGCCCAATTGTGGGCTGTTCAGCACTTTTGATTGGGCCGCGCAACTCCTTCTGTCGTGGCCTGTGCGGTGTGTACTGTAAGACAGCTAGAGTCATGAGCCAGTTGCGTGGGCTTAAACATGGACTGCTGTAGCCACTGCGGAGCATTGGTTGTTTAACATTAAGAAAGAATTGTGCTTGTTGTTGTTCGGTTTGTGACATCAGAATTTCATTGTTATGTAACATGCATCTGAATACAGCCTACAACTGAAACTGGACCTTCAAAAATAAGCACGGGGCTTTTAATTACGACTGAAAATTTGGCTTACAAAATTAAGCGAAACTTTGGCGATCAGTGCTATAGGGTGTATTTGATGGAATTACTATGTATTAGGTGATTATGCTGAGCACAAATTTAAGGTTATCTATTGAAAGTTAAAAATTTTCCAGTGGCATGCTTTCCTCTTAGAGTTATGCCTAGACCGCTGTGACTTTCTTCAAGGCTTACTTGAAATAGACAGGTGCAAAAAAGTCTTGGCAATTGCAGTGAAAGAATTATATTCAAAATGTTTTCCTAACATAAGTTCTTTGGTCCTTCACTTAGGAACGAGTTAAAGCATGAAAAAAAATTAGCAATGATATGTAAATCTAGGCATTATGGGAGTAAATATCTTCATCGATTTTGAATTCAGTCTAGTTCACAGCAACTCCTAGACCTTTTTCTTAAAACGGAAATATAGTTATATCAATATCAACGGTCATAGCTTGAAAATACTTTCTGGTGTAGATTTAAGAATCATTCTTTGCGTCGGTTTACACATCTATTGATATTTTTATTTGATACAAATTATACGTCACCTTGAAAGAACGTTTGAACTAAAATGTTTGCAACAAAACTGAACGGTAATTTTTTCCAAAAAAGCAGAACAAAAACACTATTCCGATGACATATTCAGTAGCAATATCAAATAATAGAAACATGAAAGTGAAATTACTCCAATGGGAAAGGGAAAACGATTCACCAACAGCTAACCGTTGTAAAGCGTTCGTAACATGCATCATAAAAGTGCTTTACAAGTTCATCCATCCTGTGACTAGAGAGTTGTGCTTTCATTTTTGACATTTGCATGTAAGCATTAGGAACTGTTCTTTAGACTCTTTTGAATTGTGACGATCATAAATGTAATACAGATAACCTTCCACATGTTCTGTTCAGGCATTATAATTAGATTTATAATCTCACACAGAAATTTTTACCAGATAACGTGATAAAACAAGAATAGGAAATAACGGAGTCCACAAATCTGCAAATATTCATCACATGGAAATATTTGTACATTGATCTTTAAATTTTAAATAAATATTAGACCAAATAAAAGTATGATTGTTATCAGGGTTAAGACAAAATTTTTGAACAAATTTTTCCAAAGCTGTTAGTCTCAAACTAAACACAATTGAGTGAAAAGCCGTTGGAACTGGTGATCAGATGCCACATTGCTGTTTGCAATTGATATCACATTTATGAAGGAAAACACGATAGTATTGTTAACGTCGTTCTGCAAACCTAAGAACATCAAAATTACAAAACACTTTCCCATCCATTTTTACGCAAGATATGTTGGCAGAGAAAAGCAATGGCGTTATTATGATTTGAGAATGTACATGTGTACACGATACACCTGAAAGCTTCATTATGCAATACAAAAAACAACTGCAAATGGTGTCAACAAAAAGAACGGTTTGAACTTCGCATGTTTGCATGAAGTAGATTCTCTGTATTTCCTTTCGCTTAATGGAAGGCGTTCTTGATTGCAATCACTGAAAAACCTTTTTCAGTTTTTCCTTTCGGTATTTCTTCTCAAGGGTATTTATGATCATTTTGCATAACGTGCATAATCCTGCAACAACAATAACACGCAAATCAATATATTACCGTAAGTAATGCGGTTTTTACATGCAGCTCTGCTGTGATATGTGAAATGGATTTCATATGAAAAAATTGCGATAGACTCCTTGCTTGTCTCACATGTTGGGAGTAGTTAGTTGAATACAGGTATGTGCATGTTTGAACCATCGCAAAAAGATGAGAGAAGAGCCCATTTGGCTGAATCCTTGAAAGCCTACAGAAAATGTATTGCAGTTCAACTGTTTTTGGAGATATACTTGTTTTTCTTTAAATGCGGTGCAAAAGAACTGCTACTCCATGTTATGTCCAAAATCCAGCGGTACTCATCTGATGATCCTGAATGATTATACTGATTACCCTTCACTAGAGCCACATTTAGCAGTATTTTATAAACATACCGTATAGCAAATGACCAAAGAATTTCCTAAAATGCTGGATGAGTAATTTCCTGCTTGATCTTTCAAATGGGTTTCAATCATTAAAAATTCTTCTGTCGGTCTATGCTATCTGATGTTGCCACTTGTGATATATACATTGCTAAATTGCTATGAAATTATACAACGGACTTTTTTGCAAAGCACTTTTAGTTACAACACACAGTAAATGTACTCGACAAAGCACTGCTACTCAATACCGATCCCGCTCGTCTAGTGCAACGGTGCACAACCTGCGACCTTCGATAATGCAATTTGCGGCCATCCACATGTAATTTGAACTATAAGATTTGGCGGCCGTGCTGGCGTATATTGAGGCAAAACAAATGCACGGCAAGAAAATCAGTCGGCACGATGCGCGTCAATGTGGATGGTGATGTCACAAAGAGTTGTAGAATGTAACGCAATTCATGTTTGAATGTGTTCTGTGTTGGTTGACCCTTGGGAGTATCTCATAAAAATAACTCGAACTTACTGACACCCGTACTTCATATAAATAAAAGTAATGCGGCCGGCAATAACAAAAGGTTGTACACCCCTGCGCTAGTGAGTCAATCAAGCCAGAATAAGATGTGGATTTTCGTGTGCTTTCATTTCAAAAAAATTGGGCGATTTTGGATTTGAAATTTTTTGGGACAGAGTGGCCTCACGAGATGCTCCCATTGAGCGTTTTGTTTGGTGTGAAAAATTTCAAAATGGCAACTTACCTGCATTTTTGAGGACGAATTTTACAATGTCTTGATTGACTCTCTGGTGCGAGGTCGCAGTGTTACGCTCGAAATTTGCCTGATAAGCTGTTGTGCTTAGTTTATTTTCTGGTAGAGTTTGATATGGTAAATTACTGGCTGCGCAAGGTTATAGGTGGAGTTGGAGGCGCCCGCTTGTCACTCAATTCTGGACTATTAATAATTTTCATGTAGATTGTTCCTCCAAACCTATGTTCAATTTCATTGCTTTTCATTCAATTATCTCTATTCTTTGTGCGTGGGAATAAAGGCGTAATTTGTCGGCCTCTCTGAAACTCTGCACATTCTTCTATGTATACATGTTGCCCATAATTATGACTTTCAAAGGATTGGCGATCAGCAATCCGCCTATTAAAGCGAGCTTCATCTAATTTCTGCAACTCGCCGTTGGCAATAACGGTTTGCTGCAAGAGTTAGGTCTTAATGACGTCAACTTTCCCACCTGTTTCATACACCGCAGTGCACGAACTGGTCTGGAGTTACTTATACAAGTCGAACCAGGTGATTGTAGATCAAAGTTCATGCGCAAAATGTGCGTCACAGCGAATTATTCGAATCAAGTGGTGCGCTGCTTGTACATAAACAATTTAAAATTTATCAGCATCTTGAGGTCGCCCACACTGGTCTTTACTAATAAGCTGAAGTCGCTTGCACTGCCTTCTTTATAGCAGAAAAGATTGTGCGAAGCGCCTTTTAACGGAAATACAATCTGGATTATTGACGTCAAGACAAACCACGTTTGTAAACGAAAACTAATGGTACTTTCTGAACGGAGAGTTTACGAAATGAATTGCTTGCATGGTACTCCTTGCAATGGAAAATCTGTACACTTTGACATTGATATAATCCAACGCAGGAATTTGTCGCCGTACATCAGTGTGACGGCACTGATGAGTCCCTTCCATAGGTAATTGGAGTAAAGTGTTTTTGAAAACCGATTTGTTTGTGTGAAACAGTGCTGTAAAACTTTGCTATATTGCCATTGTAAGGAATTAAGGTACTTAGTGCAGGCAAAAAGAGAAACACTGGTTGGTGAAAAATATATGCAACGGAGAGACAAAGAGGAGAAATAACTTTTTTAAACACAAAAAAAGCTTTTGTGAAAAACAAAACAAGAAAAACGTTTTTTTCAGCAGAAAACCTTCTTTTGCAGAGACGCAGTTGAGCCCCATACCAGTGTTGCCCTGCTGAAATTTCTATACGACCTGAAGTATTCTGTTATAAACTTGAGTGTTATAAATTTAGTGTAATGACATTAAAATATGACATAAAGTTGGAAAAGATAAATGGATTTTATCTCCGATTACTGTTGCAATTAAGTGACTTGTTCAAGTTTTGTTACGTGAAATAGATTTCCTATCAATCAGTTTGCCGAGTGATTCAATAGTTCGTCACCTTTGCGAAGATTAGGTCTGTGAAACGTTTCACTGTTATAAGTGAAAATTTCCTTGGGATCACTTTGCGTGGAAGAATTGGTTTCCAGCTCATTCACATAAAATATAACTTATAGGTCTGTGTTTCAAGACATGTGTTGGTCATTTCAAATAGTTCGAAGTCGCGCCTTGTATGATTTGCATAAATAGCGAACGACATATTTCCATAGGTTGAGAACGAATTCCTTGAAAATTTTATGAGTTTGTATTTTTCTCTTAACTTTGAGATATAAAGCAACCAAATACAGGCTTCAGTACCTTATACTTACATGCAAGGGCGTACGCAGGGGGGGTTGGGGTTAACACCCACCCCTTGACCTTGATATTTTACAAAAACTGTACAACCTGCACAAAGGATATTAATTGATTTCGCATAGTTTTTGCTTGTTAATTTGTCGACTGAATGCCAATACCACGAAATAAATGTGTATGCAAATTTCAAAGAACAATATGAATGGGCTAAAATGTAATAATTAGGTTTTGGTGGGAATCTGGGTTATTGTCTACGTCCGGAAACCATCTCACCACCTTTTGCAGACCCTCCGTCCACTACGAATGTTTAAGATTGTTTTCCGCGATAGTTCACTTTTCCGAAACGATTGTGTTTATTTCGTCTCCTAAGGCTGATCAGCGCAAGCGCTGACCGCATTGGCTACATTATCAATTTCTGTAGCATGATAGATCTGCTGCACGAGCTCAAAAACAGCTGTTTTAATATAGAAGCATTCAGGCGTATGAAAATGTCTCAGCAGAAAAAGGAAAACCAAAAGTTTGCTAGACTTCTTGACATAACAAAAAATCGACAGTTTTCTTCCGCACTCCATGCGCATTCTCAATTCTTGTGTAGTTTAGCAAGATTCAATCTTGCAAACCTGGGTGTGCGTCAGTCAGACCAGTCGCACACTTTCTGTGCTCGACTGCTCGTATTTGATAAGACATCAGCGAAGCTTCATTTTAACAGTTGTAAACTCCTATGACGCAGTGATGAGTGTGTTTTAATCGCCTGTTTTAACGCGCAGCCTGATGTGTTTGCAATGCTGCGTCGTAGCGTTGAGTTTATTTTCCTCCGATATTCTAACATGGAGTGGTGATAGTAGTTGATATTCAGTGCAATGACACTTGAAACGAATGGAGTGCATATACAAGAACATGCATAGTATGTCAACAAACTTCGCCAAAACGTTGGCCTTGAAATATGAATATGTCGTCAAATTGTGACGTCACAAACAGCGCATACCTAAAACAAATGACCACTATTTGCTACTGAACGAAACCCCCTTGAAAATTTTCTGCATACGCCACTGCTTACATAAAAGCGAAAAAATATTGAAAGGGCTTTAAAAAAGATTGAAAACTAAAAATCAAGTCTTTGTAGTTTTGTTGCAAGCTTTGCAAGCAACTTATGGTGCTATCTTATCAAAATGATTGCCTGTTTTACACACATAAATTCAGAAAACAGTGGTTTACACCAAATCGAAACGTTTCATGGCAATACCTCGCGAAAGAAATTAAAATTTGTTCGAGAGGTAAGCTTTCATAGATGTAGAACTATTCTATTCAGTGAAAGAACAAGCTTCATGAAATCGTATAACATTGCCTTTGATTGCAAATCTGAGAAGAAAGCAGTGTTGCAGCTTTCCAACTTGTATATGCTCATGAATCAATGATGATTTTTTCCTGGAGGTGAAGCCCAGCATCATATTTCAGTTTTGCACTGGGAAACACCGAAATAGAAGTTAGTTCTATTGTCAGTTTTTATGATATTTTATGGTTGGATTTTTTCATTATTTCAACTGATTCTATTATGTCAGAAATAAAGTAGATTACGATGTTCAAATGCCAAGGAATGCGTAGTTATATATATATTTGTGTATAATAGGATTGACCTTCGCTAATGGCGAACAATGAAACAACAATCGCAAACAATACCTACAATCGCCAACAAAAAAATTCTACTCACTTTCCATCGTCTTCCTACTATATCTCTGTTTGCAATTGTAGGCTTTGCAAGTTCCATAGTAGATGTCCCAGTTCGCCTATAAAATATTTTAATTTATCCATGAACTCTTTGTCTTCAGACAACAAAGCGCACTGATATCAGGAAACATCTTTCTCCGGAGTCACATTTATTTTTTTTATTGTTTTAAAAATCCTATCGGAAAAGGTACACCTTTGGCATATGTAACGAAGAAATTAAGCAAGGGTGCATTTAAGCACGAAAAACTATTATTTTCAAATTCCAAAACAAAATATTTGCTTGAAATAGCAGTTTGATTAGGAAAACAAACTTTAATACAAAATTATCGTGACAAACATCATTCACCGAACGCTTGAACAAAACTTTTTCTTGCATGTAAGAAGGAAAAGAGCGAGCAAATCTCCGGTGACTTGCACCAACATCTGCTTCTTGATATGCACTGATCCCCATGGTCTCCTCCAAAGTTTCTATAAAAGTAGACAACACTGCAAGCTAAACATTCATCCAAAGTTATTTTTTGTATCGAAATTTTCGTATCTTCTTGCGTTTATGTCAAATATGTGAGTGTCACATGAAAGGGAAAAATCCATTAGGTTGATAATATAACGTTCCGACAACATACAAGTACTGAACGCGACGCAGAATTCAACTAATAGTAAACGAACTGCTTGGAAATCATTTTCCTATCAAGTTGTTTGCAAGTTTTCTTTCCATTCACTTGTGTGGCAAATAATTGAAGGACATTGATTTTTTAGAAAATTGCAAACCGATTTTCGAGAAGAGAAACTGTACTCGGGCGTTTCACAACCCTTCTGAGTGTTTCCGTCTGTGCAAAAATTGCAAAGACATATTTCAGCGCTTCATGAATTGTTGGTGTACACTTACGTCTTTGCTTTGTTTATTTTCTCAAACTCGTTCAATGTTATATCGCCCCAAATTAAGTGCTGCTGTATGGGACTAATGTTTGGAGGGCATCCAAAGTTGCTAATCAAACTAATGCGTAACAAAACCAAACATTTTGTGGCGGATTTTTTTGCGATTCTAGCGGATTTTGCGGATTATTTTGCGAATTTCAAATCTCGCAAAATAAACAAAATGTCGGAACTCTTGCTACTGTGAAATCCTAGTGCGTTCGCCAATTATTATTTTTGCCAATCAATGCTGCAAATATACACATTTTTCTTTTGAAAATCATAGTTGCAGAATGTTTCGAAAATCGGGAAAGCAGCATTTTTATTTGGCGTTAGTAAAGCGTTTAAAGGCATTCAAAACCTTCGTAGTAATTTGAAAACTCGTGGTCTACAAAGTCTCCGAAATAAAGCAGAGCAAAACACTTTGCGAACTCTGATGTAAGACCGACCGCTCTGGATATCATGTTTGATTTAAATGAACTCCTCCCAATATCGTGGTAGTTTTTAAGTGCGTTATAACTTGATCAACTGCACTATTCCAGTTTACAAAAACTGCCACGTTCGTAGTCAAGAAGCTATATTTCCATCAACCAAAGATTCAAACAGGTCATTCAGAATCAGCCGATGTCCTGACACATGGCGCTAGTTCTCACCTATTTTCCTTTTTGAATATTCTGACTGTGCAAATGATCCCCAGAGACATTTTTCAAACATTAGTTGTGATAATTCTTTTAGTGCGGCTTTGCTGTGATCACACTTTACAATTCACTATTTAATTTCTGCTATATCATCCACAAACAGGCTCCATAACATATTTGTTATTTCTGATCGGGATTAATTAACTAGTTGCTGGTGTGCCATACGCCTGGAAATTTCACTTCATGCTAGTATTCAAAATTCCTTTATAAACGATATTAGAACAGACTTGATCAAGAATCTTTAAACGAAAAGCACATGCTAGCTCTTTTCGGTGTTTGCATACAACTTACCGGAATACGCAGGCAAACAAATTCCCACCAAAACTATTGCAGAAATAACAATTTTCATTGTATTTACTGGAAGCATTTCTGTTCATTGAAAAAGGTCCTGCGAATAACAGAATGGTGACAAAAATTACTGACATTTTGATGACATTCGTTAGAATGTCAGCACAAATGTATTCTTTTCATAAAACAACACGAGTTGAATCGTTTGCTGTGTAAAGCTCAAGACAAATAATTATTTTAAGTTATGAACGTGTGACAAGCTTTCCGAAAATTCACAAACTGAAAAATAGCAAATAAAAGTTTCGAAACGACTTCAACAAGTACAGACAGCAACTTTTAAAAATATCTCTGATCTACCTTAAGCTTTGTAACAAAGCACTGCTGAGGGCCTGAATTCCTACTGCTGCGTTTTTGAACAAGAACTTCGATTGATCCAGTGTGGCTGAAACGTGATCTATTTAAAGGAAAAACTATTCACCGACAATTTTGTTTCGACAAACACGTGTCATGAGCTCAGCAGAATTGAAGGAGTCGTGATTAAGATTGTCGTGATAGCGTTGCGATTGGAAATCCCGAGCGGCATATGGGCAAAGCTTCGCACTGCGGCAGCAAGCAACAATAGAGTTCACATGTCATGATCACTCTTCGCGCACGCTATTGTTACGTTCAATCGTTGACATTATAAGTATCACCAGAGATTACACGTCACGATCACTCTATTATTCCTTGTTCCAGCCACATACATATATTTTTGTTCTTCGCGCATATTCCGTTCGTGGTGAATGATGCAATCAACGCAACACCACCGGAGAGGTTGCAACAATAGCTGTGTACACCCGAGAGTCATGACAACCATCATTTCGGGTGATATATCATCATGCACCTTTAGTTTGCTGAAACTTTTCTACTCACGAAAAGTGCAAATGCAACCAAACCCGATTGTTCCAAGGCCTCTGGAAGCTACTATTACTGCATGCGCAGATTCGTAACGTGCTCTTGGCATTACTCTCAATCAATCTATTGTTCTGTCGCCTAGTGCAGGTACTTCTTTGTTTAAGCAAAGAAACGCGGGGGCAAAGAAACTGACCGTAAAGTCAACAAGTCAGCTACATCCTGAAAACGAAAACGAATGAAGAACAAAGCGAATGACAATCAAAGGAGAATAGTTAACCCAACAAAAGAAACAAAACCACACAATGCACTACAAGCAACTTCACATAATGATCTTCGAGCGCGGAACTAATTACACTCAGAAACTGCAATTATCAAAGTCTACGTGAATGTAGGCAAGAGTAGAAAATGTCTTTTTAAAAAGCCACCGCTTGTATAATTTCATAAAATTGCAGTAAATCTGATGGATAGGTCTTCTGTTATGTATTCCGCATCTTGAAGTGGTTGCAAACGTGATGGTGTTGTTGCATTGCAGATTTGACTGAAGCTTCTTTTCATTAATTGGTCACATTGAAAAACTACGATTACATGACAAACATTTATATTTTTTGTGATTTTTTCTGGTTTCATCTCATTGCATGCCTGCATTAAGAAATAAAACACATTGCTACTTTACAGCAAGCTGGAAACATGCAGGTTTTATACATTAAATATGCAAGATTTGAACGAAATCACTCAGTTGCCTGGTAATGTTAATAAAAATGTTTCTGAAATGTCAGCTGATGTTGCTATTATACTTCTGGTGTTTTTTGACGACGGTTGCCATTAGGCTTGGCTTTCAAACAGCAGTCAATCAGCAATCCTTGTAAAATCTTCTTCCATGAAAAGAAAGTTTTGGCAAATCGTTCTTTGCGGATAAGCACACGTTTCGTCCACTTTGTAACATTTGCTCGGTTCAGCTCATGTTCAACAACGCAGCTGCAGCGGCGCAGCTGTAGTAATTTGCAATTTTTGCTTTCCCTTTCAAGTGCTCTCTTGTTAAAATCAAGTTGATTCTTGAGGAGTTACTGTCTGGTTTAGCGAAGATGTTTGGCTTTACTTACAAGTTGTAGAAGGGGTTTTTGATATTTTTGCGCTGTGATAAAATTCATCACTCACTTGTTACTTAAGGATATTGCGATTTCATTAAGAACCTCATCATCATCAAATACTTTCACTTGCTGTGCATCCCCGTGAAATTTCAAAATCTGATAAACATTCAAGAGATTCACTAAAATTAGCAATGTGTGATACATTTGTATAGATTTCTACTGACAAAACGTCATTCCACTCATGCGATCTGCTTATCCTCACGCTAATGTTGCATTAGAAGAAGCAGCAAAGGTTTTGAAGTACTTCACGGTATACAGTAACCTTCCATAAAATTCTTCAGCATTTGTCTGCTGCTATTTCATTTCAGTATTTTTTGCAACGGAAACGTTTTTTCATCAAAGAAGTCTTTATTTGTTTCAAATATTTTTCATAACAAAGATGTATATGAAACTTCAAGATCACACACTCCTATCGCTGTGTTAGTTGCTTGCTAAATTAAAACAACCATAAAGCTTTTTTCCTCAAATACACACTTTTTTGGTCAAAACGTTTGAAATTGCTTTATTTTTGGAGTAATACTTTTTGTACCGATAGATTTTATCAGTACAAAAACACGCAAATGTCATTCCAGGCAACAAACACTTTTTTGACTTTTTGTCATTTGACTTTTCAAAATGCACTTAAATCACAACACACAATATCCTTCGCTATGACGCCGAACAAGTGAAAGTTAATCCAAGCATTCAAAGTTTGTTTCCAAACGTAGATAAAATATTGTGTTTCACACAGCAAGCTAAAACATTGCGAAACTTTAGGTTCTTTAACGTCTTTCAAACCGTATATAAGTCTTAAGTACTTTCAGTTTTACCTCGTTTATGCTGTCAACATGCAACGTCAAGCAAAGCGGATTTCACTCATTGGTGCGCAATATTAAAAGTTAAAGCTTGGGAGGGTATCATTCTCTGAAACTCGGTGCAAACGCTAGTTTTTTTTCAATGAACCAAAAAAAAGACATGCGAATGGCTAGGAAAAGTACAAGCCGTTGCAGTCTAAGTTAGAAAAGGCTAATTGCGGAGAAATGCAATTGAAGGCTTAGAAAATGATAGTTGGTTGTACTTTGGCAATACGGGGAAGTTGCATGAATGTACTGGAGCTTCTTTTCAATGATTTATTTTGCACAAAACAAGTTCGTCTGAAGCAGTTTTTGTGTGTTGCACCCGAGGCCAAAGATTTCTAACATGCTTGCCAAAGATTGTTAACAAGTGACGAGTGTCACAGATATGTAACATTTCATGAACAATTAAATGAAAAAACATTCGGTAACGTCACAGAATGTCAAAATCGCCCTGAATACTTTTTGTAAGCAAAATCGAATTGTAGCCCATAGAGCACAGCGGTTTCTGTGGCCCGCGAAGGTTTTCAGAAAAATCTTTGAATCTGAAACTTTTTCCAACTTACCAACTCAGTGCAGAGGCTAACTTGCCAGTGCTTCGACATCCATTAGAAGGTACAGCCCTCCACTAAATGCAGCCTTCCAAAAAAGGCCCCTGAGCCAAATTCATTGCCCACCCCTGCCATGGAAGGTTAAAAAATTTCCCAAGACTGGATTCAAACATGGGAATGGATATTATTTTATAAACCTGGGGCTAAGAACTGAACATAAGGATGAGAAAAAAATATTTTTGATGAAAGTTGCAATGGTTTTCCACCGTTTTGTCGTGGGCTTCATTCCTTCTATTTTCACACATTTATATTGCCATCATGACGACGTAGAAAATTCCTTTGTTTTTTTAGTCGCGTGCTATTCTTCTTTGATCATGAGACATAAAGCTGTGTTTTTTCTGCAACAAATGAGCCAGCGAACTTTGTAACGAAAATAGCGCAAGACCAAGCAGCTTTGCGGAATGTTGCCTCCGGCGAGAGAGCTTGAAGAGAGATCACCTTACGTTTCACAATCAAATTTGAAGCAGAGTAAACGATTCGGCGATTTGAAGGCAAAGTAACTGCGGAGTGTTTGAAGCGTGTGTTGCTAGAGAAAAGCGCAACTTGCATAAGGGTTTTTTTCCAGTTCGCCACACCCGCAACGCATGTAGGTTCACCCGAACGGTTTAGGTCACCGACCATTCCTTGAAAGCAATGTCATGCTGTGACAACGCCTTTGGCGAAAGCTTTGTCGCATCACGACATTGTTTTTAACGAATGACGTTCGCAAATTGCTCGTGATACGTTGCTGGTTCAAAACAGCACGACTAAGTAGTCCACGCTCCTCAGATTTGGTTTGCGTAGTTTTATTACTTTTAGGAACAAAATCTTTACAAAAATAAATAAATTATTACATATTGTCAGGCAGAGTCAAGTAATATCATATATTTCTGGCATTTATTTACACTTGGTACGCAAACGTTTGGATCATGTTCAAAACGAAAGAAGATAAAACGAGTCTGAATCACATACAACGCACTGTTTCTCTGAAAATGTAATAAAATGTAAGAATGAATATATAGAAATACAGCTCTCGGTCGTAAAACTGATTCACACCATGATGCTTTGGGTATTTGGATGTCCCATTTCGATGTAGGTGCATTCTTGAATGTTATCATGTGATATAAATGAGAAATCACAGATTATGTAATTCACTGAGAGAAACTACTCTCCACATGTGAGATAAACAAGGAATCCATTTGCAAATTTTCAGTACGAATCGATTTCACATAACACTATGCATCGTCACTCCTTGAATCTCATTCAATTATATGTTCTATTAGAATAAGATTCAAGCACTGACGATGTGCACTGCGCAAGCGTTCATTGAAGTCGTATAAAATCTTAAAAGTTGCGTTTTGCGTATGAAAGAGCCAAGTGTGTTATATAAGTTTTCTTTGCATTTTATGCGCAATCTTTTTGACGTGTTTTTTGTAAGTCAACAGACTAGACAGTTCGTAGAAGATTTACCTGTAAATTCATTTCTTTTTGCAAATCCAGCAAGCTTACAGTCGGACATTTTTTCTAGACTGTCGGTGTGCATTTATTTCCATATTTCAAATCGGCACCATTTTCAAAAAGAATCAGTCAATAGTTCATAAGCAAATAACTTTTGTGATTAATTCCGATAATGATTGACTACACAGCTTTACATAACAGTCTATGTAATCTACGTTTGAACGATACTTCATATTCTGCGTGTATTAGGCCATGTTGCAACCTCTCCGGTGGCGTTGCGTTGATTTTGTGATTCACCACGAACGGGATGTGCGCGAAAAACAAAAATATATATGCGTGGCGCGAACAAGCAATAATAGAGTGATCTCGTTGGGTGATCTCTATTGTTGCTTGCTGCCACAGCGCGAAGCTTTGCGCACATGTCGCTCGGGATTTCCGATCGCACCAGCCATAAGGCGATTGTTCAAGGCAAACATTAACACACTGAAGCAAGCAAAGGTCGAAAAACTTTTGAAAAAATAGAACATCTTGTATTTTATGAGGATGAAAACTGCGTGAAAAAGACTTTTTTTCAATTTATGTAAATTCTGATAAAGGAGGCTTATAGTGATCTGTGAATGTCCTGGTAGTAAAGTAAATTGTTTCATAATCAGAGCCGAGAAATTGTCGGTTAGGTATTCAGTTGCACATGGAGTGTAATGTTTGGAAGCTCTACTTGTTTCTTGAGCATCAGTATCAACCTGTGTCTTCCTTTGTATTAACTGCGGCGATTCTTGTCAACCCATATCTTTTCAACAACGAAATCACAAAACTCTCAGCTTAAAATTCAGCGACGTTCCATTTGATGAGTTTTGGATTTGTATTGAAGAGTTATATAAGCAAAATTCGAAAGTGACTATTGAAATTGTTCTTTAGTTTGCACTGCATGTTTGTGTGAACAAAGTTTCTCATCTTTGTTATTGATCAAAAACGATAAGCAATCCACGCTTAAAAGTAGTTGATGAAGAACGATCAGTTGCTCTTTCAAATATTGAACGTAACGTACAGCGATTGTGCTCATTACAACAAGCGGAAATATCATGTCAAAATAAATCAAGAAGTGCATTTTTACAATAGTGGTCGAAGTGTGCCGCAAAAATGTGCAAAATTCTTTCGTGTGCCGGGAGTGAAAAGAGGTTGCGTAGCACTGTCATGGAGAGTTAAAAACGTTCCCAATAACGAATTTAAAGATGAAAAGAAGATATTGTTGCATACACAAGGGTAATGCCTGAACATTTGAATGAGAAAAAAACTGTTAGATAACTGTTCCGATTACTTTCCACTGTTTTATGGTGGGCTTCATTCTAAGGCGCTTTCTACATTCACACATTGATATTGTCACCTTAATGACTGAGAAAACTTCCTTTGTGTCGTGAATGGTGTGCTATTATTCTTTTATTATAAGTAGGGCAAGTTTTTGCAACTTCTGCAACTTTTTTTACGTCTTCCAACAGCTTCCTAAATACTCAAAATATATGCAGTTCAATGTTTTGAGCTGTTTCCAGGAATTTTATACGGCAGCTTTTGCTACTTTTGCGAATTTACGTGCAATTTGTTACTGCAATTTGTAACAAGTATTGCGCAAAATGTAAGTGTAATAAAAAAAAATTGTACAAAACTCTTTCAGTTTAATTCTATTCTCGTTGATGGTATGAAAAAGAGCTATATGACGGATTAGCTGCGTCTCAATGTTATCTATATGACGAAACAGTTGGTTTGTAAACTAGACGTTTTGCAACCCCAGCCAAGTACGACAGTGTCCGAAACTCAATTAGAGGTGGAATTGCCGAAATATTGGCTGTTGGCCGAGTCTGCGCTAACGAAAATAGGTTGTGTCAAATCTTTCGCAGTCAAATGTGCGCATAAATGCAACTTTTTGCGCATAAATACAATTTCCGTTGAAAACAAATGCAACTCTCTCACCTTTTTACGGCAACAAAAGCTTGCCCTAATTATGAGGCATACAGCTGTGCTTTTTCTGCAACAAATGAGTGAGTGAACTTCATACCGCAAATTGCGCAAGGCCAAACAGCGTCGGGAAATGTTGCCGCCGGCCGGAACGTTTTCATCATTTTACGCTTCACAATCAAAGTGCAACCAGAAAAAAAGTTTCGCCGATTGGAAAGCAAGCTAACAGCGGAGTGTTCTTTATTTGAAGCTTGTGTTACAAGAATAAATCACAATTTCCATACGGGTTTTTTTCCAGTTCGCCATACCAGCAACGCATGAAGCTTCATCGGAATCTTTTACGTCACCGACCATTCCTTGAAAGCAATGTCATCATGAGACAACGCCTTTGGCGAAAGCGTTGTGGCATCATGACATCTCTTACGAATGACGTTCACAAGGTGCTCGTGATACTTTACTGGTTCGAAACAGCGCGACGAGGTAGTCCATGCCAGATTGGTTTGCGTAATTTAATTACTTTTAGGAATAAACCTTCACAAAATACAAAGCATTATTACATACTGTGAGGCAGACTCAAAATAGTGTGCATTTCTCGCCTTTTTTTATTTGACACGCAAACATTTTAATCGTGTTTAAAACTACAGAAGATGAAACGAGTCTTAATCACATACAACGCGCTCTTTCTCTGAAAATGAAATAAAATGTAAAAATGATTATGTAGAAGTATAGATCTCGGTTGTAAAATTGATTTACACCAACATGTTTTGAGTATTTGGATGGCCCATTTTGATGTAGGTGCATTCCTATATGTCATTTTGAGTTATAAATAATAAGTCACGAATTATGTAATTTAAACAAACTACTCTGCACATATTAGACAAACAAGGAATCCATCTGCAAATTTTCAGCAAGAATCCATTTCACATAAGATTACGCATTGACACTCCTTGAATCTCATTCAAATATATTACAAGTTCTATTTGAATAAAATCCAAGCAATGATGATGCGCAGTGCGTAAGCTTTCATTGAAGTCGCATAAAGCTTCAAAAGTTGAGTTTGGCGTATGACCTAGGCAAGTGTTTTATATAAGTTTTCTTTGCATTTGGTACACAATCTTTTTGACGTGGTTTCTGTAAGTCAACAAACTAGACAGTTCGTGTAAGATTCACCTGTAAATTCATTTCTTTTTGCAAATCAAGAAAGCTGACAGTCGTGCATTTTTTCTAGACTGTCGGTATGCATTTATTTATATATTTCAAATCGGCACCGTTTTTAAGAAGAATCATGCAATAGTTCACAATCAAATAATATTTGTTATTAGTTCCAATAATGATTTACATTAGCTATAAATAACAGTCTATGCAATTTAGGTTTAACTGATACTTCGTATTACGTAAATTCTGACAAAGGAGGCTCATAAAGATATGTCCTGGTATTAAAATCAGTTGTTTCATAATTAGAATGAAAAGATCGTCAGTTAGATGTTTAGTTGAACATTGAGCGTAATTTTACGCAAAATTTTTAAAGATTTTATCGTATTTAGGGAAATCAAAACCGGTTTCATTGTTGGAAATGGTCGAGAACTTTAAATAATACAAAGCTGTTTAGACGTTTGCTACTACGGAAAACTTGGCCTTCTACATGGTTACATCCTAGTTGCAATGGAGCATGGTGTTTCCAAATGTGCAATATGCATAAACAAGAATTTTACTGAGCAGAGAAGTAGACAAAACGAACACCACATTTAAGAGCAATGAAGCTTGTCTTGACCACAGTGCTTGCGTTCGTAATTCCCATGAACGCGGGCTCAGGTATGATTTGAATTCTTTCATTTCTGGTGTTACCTCCTGCTTCAAAATCTATGATTGAACTTTTGAAAGGTGAGATTGAATTCTCCATCTTTCCAACGCGCATCAAAAATGTTGGATTCAATCAGAGCCTTGCTGGATCGAGATAATGAATGACGGGGATTTGATGCGTCATCTGATATTGTTGAAGGTGATGGAAGGATTAAATTGCAATTGTCTTGCACGGAACATGGGCCAAATGTAATTATCACTGTTGTAATGAACAAACAATTGTTCATTTGAACCACGCCCATTTTTTCTTAGTTGAGTTGAAATATTTTTTAATTACGCATTTGATTTCTTGTCTATCTTCTATAGCAATGGTTCCTAAACTTGTTCGAACCGTTACCAAAATCAAGGTAGCGATCATGTCATATTACTCACCAATAAAAAATTTTCGCATTTCATGTAGAAAATTTATTTTGCAGTGATCGCTTATAATACAGAAAATCAATGTGGTTTGGTTCTGCGTTACCCCTTGAGAAATTCCCCTGGGGTAATTTACCCGCAGGTAGGGAACCACTGTTCTAAAGTAAATGAGATATCTTACTCTAGTGGTATAGAACTGTGGGCAGCAGCACAGACTTGACACAAATAGTTTTTAATTTGAACCACGCCAATTTGTTTCTTTCGCCATTTGAAATATTCTAAAAATTGCGCGTTTGTTTTTTTGTTTTCTATCCCCTCTAGAAGATAACAGATCACATTCTGGTGGAACAGAACTGTTTGCAGCAACATAGACCTCCTAATAATGTATCCATTGCATTTGTTGTTGTTGCTCGTAAAAGTGGAATGTGGATTCGTGGTGTACATTATCACATTTTTACAAAAACGAGGCAAATCATTTTTAAGTTTTCGTCAATTCGCAGGTTGTGTTGCCGTAAAATAAATTACGGAATATTTCTTAAGTTGAAATGTAAATATTTCTATTGCTATTTTTTCCGTATAAACTGTGCTTTGACTGCAGACCTATGTGTAACAAAATAGAGTAAAGTTTGGATCTCCGGAAACCGCAAGGGTAAAAAAGAAGTATGAGCTTTGACTGTTGCGCTCATTGAGCGTGAATGTTATCTTCTAATAGCTGCGTAACCAAGTCATAATTGCTTTCTTTTTGTTGCTTCAGGTTATTTACTGCTTTGTGAATCAAAGGTACCATTTGATAAATTGAGAAGGTTTACAATAGTGTACAGCCTCTTACTGTTTAGTTTTTCATTTGATGAGAATTGTACCTTGATAGCGTGATTGCAGAACGAGTAACGACACGTGAAACATTCCTTTAATACATTCAGCAGTAAATGCATCAAGCAAAACTTTGCTGATTACGTTCACGGTGAAAAATAAGATGCAAGACTTTTAACAAAATAGGTCAGCTTTGATTATGTTTCTACTGCTTAGGTGTTAAAGGTATAGGATATCTTTGTGTAATGTTTTCTTCAAATATGTGATCCTTTGTAATAAGTTTCATAGAAATATGTTGTTTCGCACTATTTGTGAGTGCAAAAAAAAACTTTGCCAAAGATTTTGGGAAATGTTATTCTTTCTCCATGTTTCTGTGGTGATGTTGCCTTTTTCAGCCCTAGTGATTGTCACACCCCTAACTAGGGGGATGCCCCAGAAATGTTTTCGCTCCGCTTGGTAAAATTCGTTGACAAAGTTTTAAAAAATTGGCTCCATCTCAGAAAGCTTGCCCCACTGGTGTCCGAAAGGTGGTTATGGGGCTGGTGCTTATTATACATTGGATCTTTCTTTAACTGTTGCAATTTAATGTGTACTTATTGATCTTCTTCGCTTATTGTTTCGTCTGTTTGAAACCACTTTGCCACGAATTAGGTCAGCCTCGCTGGAGCAATGCCTCATATTCCGTCTGCAACTGCGGCAAGGATACATTTCACAGGTACAGTGAACCTCGGTTAATCCGGATTCGGTATAATCCAGATCTCCGTCAAAACCGGATAAAACTGGTGATACGATTGATTTCTTTCTTTTTTCTTTATAAAATCTTCGGTTTATCCAGATCTTCGTCAATACCGGACAAAATCTGCTCTTTTCACATCTCGTAATCCGGATTTTTCAGTGAAGTAAGTGAACCGACAGGTCTCTGGGAAAGATTCGGCAGCTTTCAGATGCAACACATGCGTGCTCACGATCAACAACGAACATTTAGGATTATTACAATAGCGGCAGCAACTGCACGCAACATTCGACTAGCCGTAGAGATGATTATTGCGTCGCACACGAACGTAGCTTATCAGGTTGAAATATCGCTGAAGGAACGCCGCCGCATCAGGGTTTCAGTGCATTGATTAGTGTTGAGTTTGCGTGTGAAGTGTAGAGCAATACCCCTGGGCGTGTTGTACTCGTTAAGATGTTTGGAGGGCATTACCTTCCAAATAGAGTAAAATTATATGCATCATTCCAAAACCCCAGGTTTTTTCGCAGCCAACTAATCTAAATTTATTAACTTAAGATTGTTCATAACTGCCTGGATATGGCGATTACTAATCTGATGTACCAGTGTAAATACAACAATAAATTCGTTTTGCTCCTGCGAAAATCTGCTGTTGTGTCGTAAATATGTGCAATTTCAAAAGATTCCCACCAATATCTCAGTACTGAAATGACGTCAGGCTATAGAAACAGCCATCTTCGGTTCATCCGGATCTTCGCCTAAACCGGATAAAATCGCCGGTAAAATCGAATCCGGATTAACCGAGGTTTACTGTACATCTTTTGCGGCAGTAACAAAATTCTAGGCCGATAATGATGCTTTTAATTTTTCATTGGTGATAACCGATGCCGATATTTTTGCAATAGTCAAACCACAGTTGAAAGATGTTATAGTGCATTTCTTTTTCGTGCAGGCCATATAAACAATCGGAGTGGTTGCAGAAGTTACAAATGAAAGAGCAAACTGTAATAAGTTAGCCACATATTACAAATTTAGGCAATCTGAACCGCAATAAATGCAAAGTAACAGTAATTTGTTTGGGAAACCGCTTCTCAAAGCAGAAAATGAGAAAATATGCTAAATAATAGGGTTGCACGACCCGTTTCGCCACCTGTGGCTTCGCCTCGGCAAACTTCCAATCCTTGCAGGCATCCAACCTGCTGAGCTTCGCCGCAAAGTAGCCACACTGTCTTTAGCAAGTCGTGCCATGAAGCCTGCATATCATCTCCACTCAGCGCCCACCCGTCCCTCGTGTGCGGATGCACGGCGCCTCAAATCGAGACACCAATTTGTGTCCGCCGCACAACAACTTATCAGTTCATATGACAACAACAACATACGTGTGGCACGCTGGGTGGATCGCCAATGGAATGCGGAGTGGATGGACAATCCCACAAGATTCCGTACTTTAATCCTCGAACCCAGCGCCCATTTACCCAGAGTGACCCCCCAAGAAGAGCGTGGGTCCGGTGTAACCGCCTCTGTACCGGAGTAGGGCGCATCCTCTCCTGTTTGCACAAATGGCGTATGACATCCTCTGCAGCCTAAACCGTCAATCATGCTGTCCTCCAATGTCCTACCTATTAGATTCACATGCGATTGTGGGGCAGCGCTGATGCCGTTTTGATTAGGGGCGAACCGATCATTTGCTTCGGAAGCCGCAAAGCAAGATTTGCCGCAGGGAGAAGAGTGTTGGCAGCCAAGGCGGCCGGCAAAAAATCCCGATTATGACGTCCCTTGGTTTTTTGGACAGCGTGGTTCGGTTGTTTTTTTGCATTCGCTGGTAGACTGGGACCAGAAAAACTCCTGATATTGCTGCGTCGATTCGAGACGGCGTTGGTTGGGCTTAGCCCACCTCTACGAGCTTTACTTGGTATACAGCGGATTGCCATTGCTGTGTTGCGAAACTCGGAGACCTTCCGTGTGAACTGTTGTGGTCGCAACTCGTAACGCTTGTTTCTTTCTGCCGTTCGTAAACATCGTTGTAGTTTCCGTAACGTGTGGGTACAGACTAGTGTGCGTTAGGCAGCAGTTGTGTCAACCAAAGGGGTTCGTTTAAGTTGCGCTCAACAGGTGGCATTTCCCAAGATCAGTTCAGTATTTGGCCGGAGACAGATCCGTTGCCCATCTGCGGGTTCGTAAGTCAGTAAGAAATCGGCGTGGCGATCTTAAATTTCCGACCCGGCCTCTAGGCAGTGGCGAGAAATCGCTGCACTACCATCGACCTCTTCATGGACCCCTGACGGTGATGGAAGATGAGACAATCGAATGGCTGCTCAACATCTGCCCCGAGATCTAGTGCGGCCAAGCTGTGGTTAGAACAACTGGCTCAAAAGAAGAAAAGAAGTTGAAGAATACACTGATGAATCATAATGCGTTTAACACTGTGTCTACGTACTGCAAATATCAGTTTCACATTGAAACCTTTGTATATTGGGATATTCGCTGTGATTTGCATATGTATCTCGCAACAGTGCAGAGCTTCAACCCAATCAATCATTTGAGAACGTTGGTTACCACCTGTCGCGTGACCTCGCCAGTGAGCATTCTCTGCTGCGTGTTATCATGGAAGGTGGAAAAATTTCATCGGTGTGGCATCAAGGACAGACCTTTCTGATGGTTAGCTGCATGAAATCACGTAATTGCATCGTTCTGAATGCTTTCTGCAATCCGTTTATTGCATTGTGCCTTGTTTTATTAAGCAACGAAATAACAGCCGAAAAAACGCCGAGGAACTTGTTTTTGCCTGAAGAAAAGGACATGTCGCCAGTTCGGTTGATCTTGACCTGGGAAACTCAGCTGGTGCTCCGCTGTCCAAATCCAAGTCTTGAAGCTGGACCAAAGGATCCAGGTTAAGAGAAACATGGTTTTCACTCAAGATTAAACCCGGTTTTCCCACCGATTTTTTCCAACATCCTGGGTTAGTGTTGTACACGAGCAGACAAGTATTTACAATCAGAAAAAACGGGTTACAGTCAAGTCATGTTTGCGCTGTAAGTACTCAACAATAAAACACAAGTCAATAGACAAGGCAACAGAGTTTGGGCGAAGGACGGTCAAAGGTGTCACATGAGCAAGCCAAGCCTTTATTTAATGACTGTGAAAGATCAATAGTACAGTTGAGGCAAAAACTTGAGTTCAAAACGTAGTGAAACAGAAAAAAGATAACAAAAGTGTTTTACTATAATTAGTTCTATCATATCTATGATGAAAATGTTCCGAAACGTGTTGTTTTGTGCCATGATCATGTATGCAGTGCAGTTTCGTAAAAACGTTATCAAAATGTGAGGGTAAGTTATTGGCATTATACTTATACATAAATTTGTTCAGATAAGGTTGGTACAAATCAGAAACTTTGAGAACATTAAGTAATTTGAAAAAATTTTTTGCACTTGATGTTCTATTTCTAAATGCATGTATTTCAAACTCTCTGTTTGTAGCACTTGCACTGGTCGTACAACAGTTTTCAACGCTTTTCCTCAATCGATTATGCAGTATTGTATATGTGAATGGAAGAGACTAAAATTCATCAAACACAATATTTTCATATCAGCAGTGTCTAATTTAGATACTGCTCCACAGGCTTGAGAATGTTTTCCAAGTTTGCTTTTCCTACATTTGCGATTTGCGTTTTCCACGACAGTTTCTTACCGATTATAGCACCAAGATACTTGATACCCTCAGTTTATTATATTCTCACAGCATTCATAGAAATTTCAAGTTACAGGTTTGAAAACGTGTTGCAGTTAATATCATATAAGCTGTTGTATCATAGTTTATTGATCATTCTGTCAGAACTCATCCAAGTATCGACTTTGTCAAGCTCATTTTGAACATTAATTTATAACGTTGTAAGCACCGCAAAAACAAATTAGCATTAAGTGTTTGCTGAGATGTTTGTGTAGGCAACAAACCAAGTGGCCAAACTTGAGTTAAGGGGGGAAACGTAGCCAAAAGAGGCCCACTGGCCAGAGCCGGATTAAAGGGTAGGGGGGCCCGGGCAATTTTCACTGATGGGCCCCTATAACGTAGTTCATGACGTCATATTTTGGAAAAAATTGTGTTTTCGCTGATTCGCAACGTTTTCGCTTGGTTTTTCCGGTAATCGAGAATGTACTTACTCAACTGTACCTACAGTTAGTTGCGAGAGGATAGTTTAAACACTAGAGTGTGTTCTTACTATGAAAAATTATTTCACAGGCTAGAGACTGAATCGGCAAGAAACAACATTCATCCGAACAATACGCAGAAACAACAAATACAAAAAAACACCGGAAAAATAGCATGTCAATATGACCAGCCAGGCTAAGCGTGAAAGGTGCTTCGAAGCTTATGTCGTGATTTTCACCTACATTTTCAGGTGCTCTGGTTTACCCCACGCTGGTTTAATGTTGCTGCTTGAAAGTTTTGCTGAAAAAAAAAACAATTCAGTCGGGGAGTTTTAGCTAACACTGCCAGATTCTTGCGCATTTCCTCCTTAGAAATTTTGCGCTTTTCAGCTCTTGAAAGCAAGACAAATTTCGGCACCGCGCTAACTAAACACTGCAATCATGTTTTCTGCTCTTTCGTTCTCCAAATCGACTGATTAAAACCTTTTCGTACGGACTACGCAATAGCATGTGGTGTAAATGACTTGACTAGCATTATACGTTTATGATGTGACACAATGATAGCAGCTTTCGGAAGAAAGGTGTGTTTTCACCATACGTTACCCTTTATGACGAAACAAAGAGTCGCAGTTCGGCTCGGCTACCTCTAGACCAGGGGTGGGCAATTAATTTTGCTCGGGGTCCACTTTGAAGGCCGCATTAACGGAGGGCTGTACCTTCTTATGGAAGTAGAAACTAGTTTCGATTTATAGCCACAGCACTAACATTTACTATGGGAAGTTGGAGGAAATTTCAGATTTAACGATTTTCCTGAATGCTTGTGCAGGCCACATTTGGGCCGCGGGTCGCTATTTGCCCACCCCTGCTCTAGACCAGTGCTCCACAATCGGCGTGACGCCGCACACCGGTGTGCCTCGAGACGATGCTAGGTGTGCCGCGGAATAACTTTATCTCAAAATATGAACATCATATTTCGCTAATTTAAGCCCTAGCTAAACTTCCACTGAACATTTGCGGTGTTTTTGTGAGGTTAGAATTGAAGTTGTCACTAACAATAAACCATGTAGTGTATTTTTTACATATAGGTCGAGGTGTGCCGCAAAATTCTGGGAAGTTGTTAAGTGTCCCGTAAGTGAAGAAAGATTGCGGAGTACTGCGCAGGACGGCACAAGAAGTTACGGAATCATTGATATTATGCATCAATGGTTCTTAACCGGGGGGTGCACCACCCCAGGGGAGTGTCAATAAATTTCCAGGTGTTGCGAGCCCATACGCGCCTTATCATATGGAAAGTTTGATTAATAAATTTACCAAGAAATACATCTGTTTCTACAGTCAGGGGTACTTGAAACAAATGACAATTACTTAAGAACCACTGCTATACACTAAACAGCAACCACATCAGGACTAGCTTCAGCACGCAAATGGTATCGTGTTCGCGACATTTGTGCAGTAAGCGTGATGCACGAGTAGGTACAGTAATTATACCCGTGCCAAAAGAACGATTCGGGGTATTAGGAAAAAGTTGCAAGCAAAATTCAAATATATTTGTATTGGTCAAAACCGAAAATATTTACTTTCGGTAGTGATTACTAAAACTGGCAGAAAGTCAAACTTGCAGAGAAATCCATAGATATACTTCAGCGTGGCCCAACTACTTTTCATCTATGGGCCATTTTACAAAAGTGTGACAACTCGCGGACCACTTCCAATAAAATGATATTAAAGCAACGGTGCAGCAGCGAACATAAGCGAGTGTGTCAATGAAATTATTACACATTAGCACATAGCAATTTACAAAACCAACACTTCTCTTAATGTACTGCTAGCTCTGTTTCCTAAAAGTCAACCTGTTTTCAAGAAAGTTCTCTTGCTTTTGTTGCCACGTCTCACTACATTAGACTCAATACGTTACTTCTGGCGGCCAAGAGGAAGGCTGGCGAGAACAAAGCGAAAATTCGCATCAAATTTGCAAGCAGCATACCCATCCATATACATCCAAAGTCTGTTGCCCGAGACGAGCAGTGGCGTTAAGATTTAAAAATGTACAAATGTATGTGAAACACTTGAAAAGTTTATTATGCAATAAAAAAAGCAGTTGCAAAGGCCTTCAACAGCAATGAACGGGTCGAGCTCCTCATGGTTGTACTAAGTAGATTCCTTTTAATTCTTTCCGGTATTCTTGATGAGATCCACTAAAATAACTCTTTCAGTTATGCTTTTGACGATACTTGGCAGCGCAGTGTCGTATCACTTGGCATAAGTCGCATAATCCTATAAGAACAATGATGATGCAATTAAAGTACATTGATGTAAAATAATGCTATTTTCACTAGCAGTTCCACTGTAGGCCCAGATGACGAAATATTTATTATTATCTCAAAAACGGGAATGTCAGTTGACATTCCAAGCTACGTCCAAATTCGAAATGATTTTCTGAATACCCTTTACCAGCGCCACATTCAGCGGGGCAAGAAAATACAGGAAACGACCAAAAAATTTGCGTAGAATACAGGAAAATTTATTTCTAGTTCGATTTATTAATCATTAGAGAAATTCCTCTGCATGCTATTTGTTGCTACCACCTGAGGTTCAATTCATTTAAAGTTATGCAACATTATGCAGCGAATCATTTTGCAAACCTGTTTGAACATACAATAAACTTATGATTACTCGACAACACACTGCTCCTCAGAAGCGTTTTGGTGTTGCTGAAAAGGAGATTTTGGGTTCTTTGGATTGTGTTCCGTCGTTTGCTATTCAGTCTGACAGTTGTTGCATTGCAGTAAAGCACAAACAATATACATTAACACCTTCGCTACCAGCTAACTTTCAAATATGTTGATAGAATTTTTTAACGTGTTCCAATGGAACAACAATCATGAACAATAACTGCAATCGCCAACAATGAAAATTCTACTCACTGCGTATGGTTATCCTACTTGATCTCTGTTTGCAATTGTAGAGATTGCAAGCCGGAAGGAACATACCCCAAGACGATACCTGTGAAAATTTTTTAATTTTTCCATGAAACTTTTGCCTTTATTTAAACAACAAAACCTGTTCGTCTGGAAATTTCTTTCTAGAGTAATAGTTAATGTTTTCAAAATTCTATCGGAAAAAGCAGATCTTTAGCATATATAATCGTGAAATTAAACAAAGGTGAATTAAGCGGCAAAGTTGTGTTTTTGAAATAAGAAACAAAATATGTTTGCTTAATAATTATATTTTGATTAGCAAAGCAATGTTCAACTTATTTAAACATAAAATAAACATACATTATTCGCCGTACACATGGTTCGCATATAAGAAAAATAGGATGCAGATCTCCGGTGACGTTGAAGGACATCAGGGATATCATCATTTTGTGCAACACCATCTAATTCTCCTTGCAATGTGCTGATCCTCATCGCACCTTCCCAAGATTCTATAGAAGTAGTCAAGGAAAAATGTTAATTGCGTATTCATTATAATTTTTTCATCAGAAGTTTGGTAGCTCTGCGAGTATGTCAAAGATGTGAGTGTTATATGCAAGGGAAGAATCCATTATTTTATCATATTGCTCCGACAACATTTAGCTACGAAACAAGACACAGAATTTAACCAACAGTAAACAAACTGCTTGGTAACAATTTTTCTATCAAGGTGTTGGCAAGGCAGTGGAGCCAGAACTCAAATTTCAGGCTCCGGCGCTGGCTCTAGAAATCTAAATATTTTTTCTCTAGTGCTGGATACGGCCTAGACATCTGAAAAGTATGGGCTTCGTCCCCAGAAGGAATTTTGTCTATTGAAAACTGAAAATCGTTTCATTATTTGCACAACTTGCTTGCCTCACAAACAAGGGCTATGAAACCGGAACCCATATTTCAGGCTCGGCCTCCAACATCTAAACGTTTGGGCTCCAGTTCCGGGCTTCCGACTCAACAGTCTTGGTTGTTGGTAGCTTTTTACGTTTCTTTGTGTGGAAAATAATTATAGGATGTAGTATTTTTTTAATTACAAAATGCCTTTTCAATGGTGGAAGACCCGCACAATGATGTGAGTGTATTTTGGTCTTTGCAGTGCTTCAAATTCCACGTAGAAGTTTAATAAGCCAAAACATGAAAAGATATGGCAAACAAATTATACGCGGGCGTTTCGCAACCCTTCTGAACCTTTTCGTCGGTGCGAAAATTTGAATGGCTTTTTCAACGCTTTTTGAATTGTTGGTGAACACTTTCGTATCTATGTTTTGTTTTCTCAAACTTGCTCGTGTTTTTTTCGCCGCAACGCAAACTTTGCTGTTTGGGAATAAGGGTTCGAAACGTTATCTGAACAGTTTGGAGAACGTGCACTGTTGTTAATTACGCTGATGCGTCACATCATTGAATAATTGAATAATCCACATCATCACGGGTTATTTTGCGAGTTTCAAATCGATCTCGTAAAACCAAATGTAGAAAGCTTTTGCTACCATGAAACGCAACTGCTTTCGCCAATTGCAATTATAGCCTGCAAACTACTCATTTGCTGCAACTGCAAACATTTTCATTTCAAACATTTTTATTAGAGATCGAATATTTGCAATATAGGACAAACAAAACTTCTAGATTTCTTTGATTTGTCCTTTGATAGTGAAATGTTAAGAAATTCGAAACCTTTGTAATAATTTTAAAACTCTGTGGGTTACAAGGTTTCCGAGGTAAGGCAGAGCAATTCAATTCACGTACTCTGTGGTAAGACCGCCAATTCTGGATGTCATGTTTCGTTCTTTAATCCTCTAGAATAACATAATCATTTTTTGTAATGTGTTATATCTGCCGCAAGTTTTTTAAGTGAAGTCTATTTTTTCGTAGTAAGCTTTGATGACATGTTTTTTGCTTGAACTCTTGAAGTAAAGAGTAAGTTTCATATCTTTAATTTCATAGGTCAATAAAACGTCAATTTTTTACTGTTGGGTCAATATTACACTGACGTCAATATTTTATAATTATCAGTTATTATTCAAAATTTATCTTTGACATTGGTGGGGAAAAATTGATAATTTTTGATATGCCTAATAAAGCTTGCACACCCTGGAGCACTGAACCGGAACTTTTGTCGCACAAACCCTGCACCTGTGTGGATCAAGCACAATTAACAAAGATGAGAAGACAAGATATTTCACAGGATTTTTACAGTTTACTTCGAAATTCTCAGCCCACGACTGCTTTTTTAGCGAGAAGCTTTTCCATGCTGAAAAAACTGTTGGCCAAAGACAGAAACTTTGAGTCCGACAATGTACAACATTACAGTACATGATTTCACACTTTAATTCGTCCACCTGGCGATTGGCTTGCAGTGTCGTGCCACAAGACTTATTTCGCAACAGCACATAGACTTGTGTCACAATTTTCGTTGAGAAAATATGTGTTTCCTCTATTAAATGTTCGTTTTACTAGAAAATCCCAGGAAATTCTCAGGAAATGTCACTTATTTAGTCTAAATTTTTTTGTTGACAAAGTCAATTTATTTGAATTTTTAAGTTAATTTTTTTAGTTTTTAGGTCAATAAAAACTTGCCCTCGTTACAACTTTCTATTTATCAACTGCACTATGCCACTTAAGAAACACAGCCACGTTTATAGTCAAGCAACTATCTCCATCAACAAAAGGTTCCAGCAAGACATGCAGAATCAGCTGATTTCCTGACACATGGCGCTGGTTGTCCTTTCCCATTCGGATATTTTGACCGTAAAAATGATCCTCGATCACATTTTTTCAAACAGTATGAATGGGTTCAGTGCGACGAAACTCTTCAAATTAATTTGTTATTTTATGCCATATCATTCAAGAAACATTGTTTATGTACGTTTTGTTACTACTAACTGAGGTTAAGTACCTAGCTGCTGTTGTACCATATCAAGAGGTAGTTCACATCATACTGTTTATCAAGGTTCTTTTGCAAACGTTATTTGCGCAGACTTAATCAAGAATATTTGTCATGCTAGCTACTTAGAATGTTTTACATATTACATGCAACTTACCAGAATCCACGGGCATAGAGATTGCGACCAAAACTATTGCAAAAATAACAATTTTCATTGTTTATATTTGTAAGCTGTTTCTCTTTTTCACAAAAGTCCCTGCGAAAAACATAATGGTGATAGGAATCATTTCCAATATGAAGACATAAAGACAATGTTCATAAATTTTTACTTGGAAGCTTAACGTATTTTTCATAAAACAAGACGCATTGAATCTTTTGCTGTTTGGATCANCAGAAACAAACTTTTCAAACGTATGGTCAGCCTTCGGATAATATAAACTGAAATATGTCTATTTCTCAAATGAGAATATCGNAATGTCTTCAACAAATACGGACAACAACTCTTTGCAGCATAACTCATCTACCTTGAGCATTGTAACAAAGCACTCCTAACAGCCTGAATACCTGCTGCTGCGTTTTTGAACAAGAACATGCGATTAATCCAGTTTTGTTGAGAACGTGAGCTATTTATAGAGAAACTAATTGCCGACGGGAAAAACACGTGCTGTAATATGATCAGACTTGAAGGAAACGTGATCAATATTTTCGATTAATTCCTGTTTGCACTTGAGAATCATGGCAACCATTATTTCGGATGATTCACCGTCACCAGCATTTGGTTTGCTGGGACTTTTCTGCGCACGAAAACTGCAAAACAACTGAAACCAAATGCTCCACTGCCTCTGGAAGCTAATATTACTACACGCGCAGAAGGTTTGCGCAATACCTTTGCTATATCGCTCGATCAATCAAGCATTATTTCATGTAGTGCAGATGCGATTTAGTTTAAATAAACGAAGAAACGTGAGGGATGGTGAAAATATTGCAAAGTAACAAATCAACTAACCCTGTGAAAAGAAAAAAATACAGACCCAAACGAATGACATTGAAAGGAGAATAGTTAGTCTAGCACAAGAATCAAAGTGAGACGATCCATAGTCAGAACCTGCAAGTATCATAGTCTGCTTGAACATCGGCAACAGTTAAAATTGTCTTGAAAGAGCCACTGTTTTATGGTTTCATAAAACAGTGATAAAATGTGATCGATTATCTTCTGCGATGTATTCCATATCCAGTGGCGGACTGATGTTGTATGAGGCCCCTAGCGGAAACCTAAAACGGGGATTGTTCTGTTTGTGTGTGTGTGTGTGTGTGTGTGCGTGCGCGAGTAGCCTATATATATATAAATGTCTTTGACATATTACGCTTTTCACCAAATTAGGGATTGGGACCCCTAAATGATTGGTGCTCCGGTTATTATCCCAGTCAGCTTCCCTTAATACCCTGCTGTCCACCTCTGAAAGTGGCTGCAAAGATAATGGTGTTGTTGCTTTACCGATTTGGGTGAAAGATTGCCTATTTTCTGTTTATAAATTGGTCGTATTCAGAAATGGGAGTAATTGACATGATAAATATTTAAACTCTTTTGTGATTTCGTCAGGCACATCCGATTGCATCCGTAAGTACTTCCTTAGTTCGCACTAACAATAGCATTTATTTCACGAACGTTGACAGAAAAATGCATTTCGGTTGTGTACGTGTTCGTGATACACCTCAAATATACTTGTGTCTGGTTTCATCCATTAAAATCAATCATCTGAAACGTTGCATTTTGAATTTTGGATGCAAGTATTAACGCAAATAAAAGGAAACAATACATGAATAGAGCACGTTTTGAACAACAATCGTCAGATCTAATTACGTACAGCTTAAATGGAGCACTGCACAAAAAGCTTTCGTAATCTTTGCAGAGGAAACTGAAAAAAAATTTTTTGTGAATGTTTGTGTTTGCTGTGCAGCAAACCCAACTGAAATTGTCATTAAACGAGAGTTGTAGTTCCTTTCAGATGCATTATACTTTTTCATAGCTTTTTTCAACGTGTACATGCATACGACAAAAGTTTCACTATGCAGTATTTCCAGAAAAATTTTTTCGTAAGAAAAGCTGACATGTGACGTATGTTAAAGATTTAAGCTGGCGGTGTGTTGCAGGTTTGATTTTATGAAAACATAAATAACTTCAGCTAGCATTCGGGTGATATTTCGTTACTTAGAAAACCACGTTGTATGTCAAAAATTTCTTGCAAAACTGTGATGATATTTTGCACACCATTTCAGAGGTATATTTTCCACACTCCCACAGCACCGAAATAAAAGCACACTGCCACTTCATCGCTAACGTGTAAGTGTTATATTCCCAAGGTTTGAACGAAATAACTCAGTTGCCTGGTAGAGTAAATGAAGTTGTCTCTGAAGTTCGAACTGATGTTGTTATTACAATATACATATTTTGACGATAAAACCTAATCATCTAGCAAGCCGTAGCAGCAACGATAACAGTGATGCTGGTCGGAATAACTGGTTTCCGTTTTGTAGCATTCGTGCACAGATACCTGTCAGAAAACCAAATGCTGATGACGATGAATCAGCCGAAATGATCGTTGCCATTGCGCTCGACATTCAAACGGCAATCATTCAACAACCTTTATCACGTTTCCTTTAATTCTGTTGATGTCATAGTGCGTGTTTCTCGAAAAGAAATTTTTGTCAATTCATTCTTCCTGAATGAATTCACGTTTCATCCACATTGTTCCAATCGCTCGTTCTTAGTTCAACAACAAATTTGTAACAACGCAGACCCTTTCAAGTGCTCACTTGTCAAAATCACGTTGTTTCTAGAAAAGTTACTGTCCGCATTAGCAAAGAAGTAATTGGCTTCGCTTTGACGTTTTATGGAAGGGGTCGTTGATATTTTGCGCTGTCATAATATTTGGTCACTTGTTTCATAGGTTGAAAATATTGAGATTCCAGTAAAGATCCCACTATCATCAAGAACTATCACGTGCTTGTGACTCCTCAGAAAAATGGATAAATTCAAATCGGATAAAAATTCAAAAAATTCACTAGCATTAGCGATGTGTGATTCAAATGTTTAGATTTCGTCTGATAAAATTTCTCTCCACTCAAGAGATCTGCATATCCTCACGATACAGTCGCATCGGAAGAAGCCACAGACGTTTTGAAGTACTTCATGGTTTGCGGTCGCCTTCAATAATGTCTTCAACATCTGTCTTCTATTATTTCACTTCAGCTATCTTTGCTTTGCAACAGTAAGCATTTTTCACCAACGACTTTTAGACTTGTTTCAAAACATTTTCATAACAGAGTTTCACCTGAAACTTCAAGCTCGCACACTCTCACGTCTAAGGTTAGCTCTTTGTATAATCAACACAATCATAATTCTTTTTCATTAAACACATATCTTGCTCTGCTTTAAAACGTTTGAAATTGCCGCTATTTTCACAGAAATATTGTTGTTCCTATACTTTTTACTTCCACAAAAACACAAACAAATCTTTCCGGGCAGCAAATACTTTTTTGACTTTCTGTCGTCTGACCTTACAAAAGCACCCACATTGAAACGAACAATATCCTTCGCTATGACGACGAACAAGTGAAACTTAATCCAAGCATTCAACGTTTTGTTTAACGTAGACAAAAAAACTGTGTTTCACACAGCAAACTGAAACATCGCACCATTAAAAACATTGTTTAATGAACACTAAAAAAGTCTTAAAAATATACATGTTTTATTTTCAGACGTTTCGGATTATTCTTAACCCAACTTCAGTTAAAAAATAAAGCAACACTTGGCAATGCTAGCAATTCAAAACCAAAAGACACTGTGACGCAAAAAATAACAGTGTGACGCAAAAGACGTCAAAAGCAAAACCAAGGCCGCCAACCCTGTCAAATCCGCTAAAAGTAAAAGCAGACCAAAAACTATGCAGAAAGTCCTAAAACAAAATCTACATAAGATCATAATCTACGAAAACAAGCCAAGACCAGCAGCAAGAGACCGTTCATGGAGCACTGAAAGCTAAGGATGCAAATATTTTGACAATTACCAGTACTACAATCAGCACGATATGTCTACGTCAGCACCAACTGCAATGCACGAAACATGTATCAACAAAAGAACTGAGCATCAATCAATTATTTGACATCTACTTATATGAAGGGGTGGAAAAATTTTCTACATTAATCTCGGGTTGATGTTCTTGTATCAGAAGTGTCTCTTTAATTAATAATTCGCGATCGTCAAAAGCAGATGCCAAGATTTCAGGATTTTCAAACTCAATGAAATGACCTGGATATGTGTATGAATGTTTGACTACATCGGTAGCTTGGTGGTTCGATTTTAAAGGATTGTGTTCATCCAGGCGAAATTTAAAATTTCTTTGAGTTTGTCCAATATAAGAAAGACCACAGTTCCGCAATTCTTTTTCTAGTTGTAGAGATGTTTTCGATAAGGCAAAGGAATGTTCCTTGTCTGAAACGTATGTTACTAGAATAAAGCATAATTTGAATACAGGTGTTTTCCAGTTCGCCACACCCGCTAGGCGCATTGGTTCTTTCGGAGTGTTTTGCGTCACATGTTATTCCTTGAAAGCAATGCTTTTATGAGACAACGCCTTTTGCGAAATCTTTGCCACATGATAGCATTGGTTTTAACGACACTAAAAAACACCAGTTGCTTCTGTATGTTTTCGAGGAATCTGTCCACTGTGCTGAGAGATGACTACTCACTCGTGGACGCGATTTTGATGCACGCTGAACGGTCTCGTCTACCTAAGCGCCACCATTGATGTATCAATTATCTGACGCGGTCTTGCGGTTTTTCAAATTACATTCGATCAAGGGCGGGCAACTTTTTCTGTCGACGTGTGCCCTCCAAAGTGTAATGCGTGTAATGTCAGAGCTCTAGATATCGAAGCCCCTTGCCTGTGTCATTCCGTGTAAACGAACCCCACAGTTCTTTTACAGAAATAGTTTAATAAATTCCAAAGATTTTGGAATGGAGACGTCCAAGGTAAAATGTTTCTTGTGTTGGCTTAAATACGAGTACGTGGAGTATTAACGTGAAATACCGACAGACTTGAAAGCACTTTCAAAGACTCGCTAATGTTAAAAGAAATATTAACAGGAAACAGGAAAGTAGACGTGAGCACTAAGATGCTATTAAAAGAAATTACTGCACAAATTGGTTTTGCAACAATCCTTTTGTGCTTGTTGACAACATCTTTGAAATGACTACAAATTTTGACTTGCAAGTGAACTCAAAATTTGCTATACAGCTTTTCATACCAAGGCGAACTTTTTTGGAGTTAGTTTGACTTTAGCTTTTTGTCAGATATAGTGGTAACAGATATATAAATTTGTTAGCAAGTCGAGTTTTGTTTTGCTAAACATAACCGTCGTGTGGGGATTGCTTGGCAAGGCATAGTGAAAACGTAGGTTTTACTAGGAAATCAGCGGCGTACAAGAGACTTAGTAGTGCTGTTCATCATTTTTGTAAAATAAAAACTGGTGGCATTGTTTCAACATCGGGATGATCTTCAGAATACAGATATATTTTTAAAAATGTTTTGTCACAGTAAGGAACTCCACGTTTCTTTAAACGTCCTAAAAATTTAAGAACAAGAGAAGTAAACTGTGATGGGGACTTAATGTATGCTGTGCCAAAGGTACATATGTCACTGCTCTGTAAAATCACATAGTTTAATACTTCTGTGATAGAATCGTCCAGTTTTATCAAAACATGGAGAAACAATATATGCACGAAAACTTTACTATTTCAAATAGCTTATCAAAGTACTTGCAACAAGTTAGGTTAGCTGCAGTGTTTTCAACAGATTTGGAGATTCCACCGAGGTTCATTTCACAAGAAATTGCTTTGGAGTAAGCGAACGTTAACCCATATTGTGTTTTCTACATCTTCTTTGATGTAATTTCTAGTTGTAACACTTGAATGTTCGTTAAGCAATGATTTCAACTCCTCACATTTAATACAAAATGCGCAACGAAGCACTGTATGTTGTATTTTAATTTCAATTGCAATTCAACTATGAAGCTTCACAGCGCTGTGCACTGTTTGTCCAAGACGTCTCTCTTTAGTGAATACATCCTCAACAATCCAACTGTCTGCGACTAATGCGGTGTTGCGGTTATCGTCAGCAGTGAAATGGTTAACACAATTGCAATTTAGTTGCGCTTCATACGCATCCTTTTATGCATGCAGATGCGTGAAAATATCCCAAACGCGTCAAATCACTTTCACCGATTAAAATAAAATAGTCAAGTAGAAAAGTTCAGATTATTTTGAAAGTACATAACGCTTTCAGGAGTGAGCTTCCTGCCATCTGCAAATCCTTGAAATGTGCATCGGTTCTTAAATTTTCATGACTGAAGCATTCATCTTACATCAACGGTACGTGTGAAACTAATTTTCCTTACAGGATATTGGTGACCATTCAAACATTGCTCCAAGTTTGGTAGCTCTACTTGTTTCTTGATCATCAGTATCAACCTGTGTTTTCCTTTCTATTAACTGCGGCTATTCTTGTCTACCCATATTTTCACCTCAAGTACTGCCTGTGCACAAGTCACAAAAATCAGCACGCATTGATGTTATTTAATGGAAATCGATTTCGCCATACGGCTTCTTCAGTCCAAGTATATTAAAGGCAAAAACGAGTGGATGTACGCAAAGCAGTGATTATTGCGAAACATAGATAATGGTTGCGTGAAAAGAATTATGGAGCTGGCGTTGACCGTACCGTAAATAAGCATTGATGCATTTAGAGCAAGCACAAACAAGTAGTACAACAAACCAGGTGTGATAAGACAAGACTAACCAGTAACAGTAAGTTAAAACATACAGCGGGAAGAAAGAGCAATAAATGAGAGAAGAAAAAATGGTTCGACAAAACAAAAGTGATGACAAGAGCAACGTGTCAAAAAGGGCAAGTCTATCATTTTATGCGAGGCAAAATAATTCTGTGCTTGTTAATGCTAGCGCTGATTTTGTTGAGCCACTTATCTTCACGAACATCAAGATAATCGCAGCTAGGTTGTTCTACGAACGTGACTATAAAACATTCACTGATTTTAGGCTTTTTTGAACAAAATTTCAGAGGTATATTTTGCACAAAGTTTTAGAGGAATTCTCTACATTCCGCAGAGCCTACATTAAGAAATACAATAAAAACACGCTGCCACACTATAGGCAGTTGAAAACGTTTATGTGTTATTCAAGTTTCCACAGTTTGAACGAAATATCTTAGTTGCCTGGTGGAGCGATTTAATTTTTTCTGAAATGTCAGCTGAGGCTGTTAGAATATTTCTAGTGTGTTTTGACGATAAAACATGGTCATCTAGCAAGCCGCAGGAGCAACGACAACAGCTATGCTGGTCGGAATATTTGTTTTTCGTTTTTAAACATTGCTGCGCAGTAAGGTCGCAACAAAGCAAATGCTGATGACGATGAATCAGCCGATATGGTGTTTGTCATTGCGCTCGACTTTCAAACGGCAATCACTCAACAATCTTCATCACGTTTCCTTCAATTATGTTGGTGTCATGGCGCGTGTTTCTCCAAAGGAAATTGTTGGCAAATCGTACTTCCTCCAAAAGCTTAAGTTTCATCCACACTTAAGGAAAATCGCTTGTTGTTTGTTCCACAAGGCAGCTGCAGCAACGCAACTGTAGGGACGCCAACCTTTCCAAGTGCTCGCTTGTCAAAATCAAGTTGTTTCTTGAAAAAGTACTGTCTGCATAAGAAGAAAAAGCAATGGCTTCGCTTTAACGTTTTATGGAAGGGGTCTTTGATATTTTTGCGCGGTCATAATATTCGTCACGGCACTTGTTACGTAGGTTAAAAATATTGATATTGCATTTGAAACCCCACCATCATCAAAAACTTGAACTTGCTTGTGGTGCCTCAGACAATTGCAAAAGCTGATAAAAATGTAAAAGATTCACTGGCGTTGGCAATGTGTGATAGAAATATTTACATTTCTTGTGACTAAATGTCATTCCTCTCATGAGATCTGCCTGTCCTCCCGATAGAGCCGCATCAGAGGAAGCCGTAGATATTATGAAGTACTTCAAGGTTTGCAGCCACCTTCAAAAAAGTTCTTCATAATCTATCTGCTGCTATTTAATTTCAGTTTATTTGTTTCGTAACAAAAAACTGCTGTTGTCCACCAAGGAAGTCTGTATTTGTTTCAAAACTTTTCTTAGTAGAGTTTTATCTGAAACATTAAGTTAAAAAACGAATAGATCTATGTTGGGCAGTGTACTGCTGAATTAACACAAGCATACAGTCTTTTTCACTCAAACACATGTCTTGTTCTGTTTCAAAATGTTTAAATTGCTTTATTTTTCCAGTAATATTTTTGTTCCCTTACTTTTTATCTCTGCAACAGACAAACTATCGTTCCGGGCAGCAACCGCTTTTTTGACTTTCTGTCGCCGGACCTTGCAAAAGCACCCACATTCAAACAAACAATCCTTCGCTATGACGACGAACAAGTGAAAGTTAATCCAAACATTCAAAGTTTCTTTCTAAACACAGTTAAAAAACCTGTGTTGCACATAGCAAGCTGAAATACCGCGCCATTACAGATATCCTTTAAAGACTGTCAATATCGCATGTAGCTTGTCTGTACTTTCAGCATGACATCTTTTATTTGTCAACTTTCAACGACAATAACCGCGAATTACACTCACTGGTGCGTAATGCCAAACGTTTAAGCTACATACAGTATCATTTGATGAAACTTTGTGCAAATGCTCGTACTTCTTTCAAAATCAAATATCGTATGCGAATGGCAACAATTTGGAGATACTGCATGAATGTGTTGGAGTTGCTTTTCTAAGCTTTTTTATCCACAAAACAAGTTCTTCCCAAGCAATGTTTGTGTGTTTTACTCTATTTAGGCTCTGTTGCACAGTTTTGCAACAAGTTTTGTAAAAGCAGAGATTGCTAACGTTTGTGCATCAGCGACAAGTATTGCAGATATGCAACATTTCATAAAATTTTATATAACCAAAACTATTCGGTGACGACAGAAAATGACAAAATAAGCTCCAAATACAAACACAAAATCGCCCTGATAGCTTTTTTGTAAGATGAACCGTATTGCGTAAATGCCTTTCTTTTTTGGATCGCGCTCTATTGTTTTTTGGATATGAGGCATAAAGCTGTGCTTTTTCTGCAACAAATGCGTCAGTGAACTTTAAACGCAAATAGCGTAATGCCACCGCCTTCGCGAAATGTTGCCGCCGGGGAGAAGTTTTTTATTATCACTTTACATTTCAAAATCAGATCGGAACCCGATTAAAAGATAGGGCGATTCGAAGGCAAACTCACTGCGTAGTGTTTGTTATTCGAAGCGTGTGTTACTAGAACAAAGCATGAATTGCATAACGTTTTTTAAACACTCCGGCAAACCCACGACACTTGTAGGTTCACTGAAATGTATTACTCTACAGTCCATTCCTTTTCACGAAACGTATGAACTGTGACGTAAAACATCATGTGACAAAGCTTTCGCCAAAAACGCATTTGGCGAAAGCTTTGTTGGACGATGAAATGACTTTTAACGAACCACCTTCACAATGTGGCAGTGATACTTTCCTCGTTCAAAACAATACTTTGATGTGTCCAGCTGCTCAGATTAGTTTGCGTACATTTCATTACTTTCAGGAACAAAATTGTTAAAGCCTACAATGAATTATTACTTATTGTAACACATGTGTTTTTCTTTGTGGCATTTGTTTGCATTTGAGATGCAAACGTTTTGATCGTGTCTAAAACTGAAGACAACAGAATGGGATAACGCGCTCTTTCTCTAATAATAAAGTAAAGTGTGAAAATGAATATACAGAAACATAGATCTCATTGGTTTCATTGATTCACATCAATATGTTTTGGGTATTTAGATGACCTATTTCAATGTACCTGCATTTCGATGTAGGTACATGCGTATATTTAGCTGTACGTTATCCATGAAAAAACACAGAATATGTAATTCTCTGAAAGTAATTTTTCTCTACATGTGAAACAATTTGAGGAAGGAATCTATCTGCAAATCTTTAATAGGAAATCGGTTTCACGTAAAACTGCGCATCGTCAGTCATTGAGTCATATTCAAATAGAAATCTCAATCCATCTCCTGTAAGAATTTGCAGGTACTGTAGATTCCTTGCTTGTCTAACATAGTCATTGAACACAGATATGTAGCTACTTCAATACAGATATGTGAAAGTTTGAATCATCGCAAAAAGATTAAAGCAGAGCGTAGTTGGATGATTCCTCGAAAGCATTCAGAAAACCTGAAGTTTTTAATGTCACTGAAACAAACGTTTGTTCAGGCTTTGTTCCACATATGTATAAGAAATAAATTTTTGCATTCGTTTTTATATCTGACTGGCAATGGTAGAATGTGTTGTTTCAACAACCATCAAAATGCTCCTGCTTGAACAGCTTGTATCACTCTTGAAATCAAGCTCGTATTACATAGACCATGTGGCATTGCAGACGTTTGTTATTTGCTGGTGTCCACATGAGTAGCCTGGAGGGGCCTAGGGCGAAATGGCCCTTCCAAATATTTAGAACATGTAGTCATTTTGTGTTTTGAGAGGTGATATCCCAAAAAAAATAATGTTATTCGTCCAAAATCAAACATTTCACCCCCCGAATGTTTTACTCCCCAAATGTTTTGGCTGGCTACGCTCGTACTGGTAAAAAAATAATGTTATTCGTCCAAAATCAAACATTTCACCCCCCGAATGTTTTACTCCCCAAATGTTTTGGCTGGCTACGCTCGTACTGGTGTCTCTGCTTCTTGCGCAACGTTGGGGAACGGATGCAGAAAACACCAATACAACATTCACTGCGAAACTAGTGAATCCACGGATTGCAGTTGTTGGAGAAGTCCAGCAATTTTCATCTCAGAAAGAACGGATATAGATGCCCGTCAAATTCGGTCCTAACGCTAGGGTTGCCAATTTTTTCAATTTGCAATAAAAGACAGGAAAAATCAATGCCATATCTATTCGATTGTAAGCCGCGTCTAATAATGTCTATTTGTCATCATTTCGTGCTATTTATAATCAAGTGCGCCTTACATACAATTGAGGGCGGCTTACATTTTTATCTTCACCTTAATCAAAAGGTATAGACAACGCTCACTCTTTTCTTGGCTACGATTTGTTGAACAAACTCTCTTTTTCCTATTCTCTTTCTTCTCTTCTATATCACCTGCACATTCATCACAGGTGGGATGAAGATGAACAGAGAAAGCAGTTGCTATGGACGGTGTACGCTTCATTTCCAGAAATGCCTATTTAACGCGAAACGTGCTCGTACGCGAAAGTATCTCAGGGCTTAATTAACGTGTGTGCAAGTGCAGCTTGCACTCTAGGGCGGTTTACAGCCAAGAACGGCTAACAATCTATTAAATACAGCATGTTCCTTTGGTTGAAAAAGACTGGGTGAATAAAATAAGGGTCTTTCGTTTCACAAACGGCAACTCAAGAAGTTCTTGTTGCGAAAAGCACTTCAAGCTGTGAGTAGTTAGCTTTAATTTCCAAGACAAAATGCACTTCTTCTTCTTGCGTATGGGGGTTTCTCTCCGAGTTTGCATGCTTTACTCATTGCGGAAAGGCGCGCACAATCACAACACATGAATCACGACATACGAGGCATGATTGAGGTGCGAACACGATACAACAGCGTGATGCAGCACGTACTTGCACAAAGCGCAGTCGTGAGTGCTAGGTTCCTTGCTCAAAGGAACAACCGGCGAGGGATCGAACTCCTGCCTTACAATTGTGAGGTCAGCTCTTTACCCCCCCCACACAAACAATGAACAACACCCCACACAAACAATGAACAACACACTGAGAATGGGCCAGCCAAGATATTGAAACTATCAAGTGTTGAAGCTTTATTTTTCTTAAAGTCATGCATACTGCACAGGTGCATTCAATATTTTCATCATGTGCTGCGAGAAAAACATGCAAACTTTGATACATTGGGGAATTTCTGTTCGATCATAATCGGTTGACAGAAGTCTTACAGTATCTATTGTTTGGAACAATCTGTCGGTCTGCTTAAAAATGAGAGCAGTAAGTTTTCCAAGTAGGCCTATGTACTATACTCTCAATGCATGGCAGCAGAGACAACCATCTTGGCAAAAAATATGGTGCTTTAACTGCAACCATTATTGTGCCTAACTTTGAAGAAGGCTCGGTCTAGGTATATCACAGGGTTAACGTAATTTACGAACAATTTTGGAAATGAAGGACATACTATTGTCTTTGTCAAAAAAGCCAAAGACAGAATACGAAATGAAAGGACTGCTCGCTGAAATAATGGACCGTTGGCAACCTTACCTAACAGGACCTGACTGATGAGGTTCGATAATGGTTTACCAGCATACAACACTTTTAGGCGGTGTGCTGACGTTCCAAAACGCATCCAATGAGTACATTAAGCTGCTTCACCAGATGAATCAAATTGCATATAAATTGCAAGAATGTTAATGCAGCCGCGTAAGTTCTTTCTGACATAAAAAGCAATGTGACGAAGAAAATATGATATTTTCCGAACTTGTTGCAAAAATCCAACTTTTCGGCACGTGGTGGTAAACTTTTGAGCGCGACTGTAACAGTGGACGCAAAGATTTTTTATTTCCGTGGGAGTTGAGTTTACTGAAAACACGGAGAACTTTCGNCGACATCATCCAGATGTTGAGAGGCGTTGTCTGTTTAGGAGATAAGAGTTGCGCGATGNCACGAACACAGTTCAAATGTCAGGTTTAGAGTTCTTGTTTGTTCNTTTGTGGGGACATCGAAAATTTATTTGAAGCCNATTTGTCCTCTGTGCATGTTGAAATACCCAAGTATTTCTGAGTTCAGTCCCACCACAAATTCGTAGGCAGAACCGTCGCTAGGACGTCGTCAATAAGGGGGCTTTAGGTTTGTACGAAGGGGCTTCATGTTCGATCAGGGGGGATTGGCATTCAAATATGACAAAAATTCCACTAACCTATAGTGTTTCGTATTTCAAGTTGGAGGGGTGGTTGTTTGGGGGGCCTAAGCCCACCAAACCCCCCACGTGGCGACGGGACTGCTAGTAAGCCTGTGTCCTTTGCGCTGCGAGCGAGCTGCCACCTGTTAATTTTTTTTATTTCAATACAATGTCTCAATCGCAAAGATAAGCCAAAGCATTACGTCTATTGAAAACCCCAAGTGGCATTCCTGCGAATCTGCAATTGTGAGCAAACGCCCGACACTTGTTTTCCGCGAGTACGTTTCTTACTGGCGCGTGTGTTTACCGGAATCGTGCGATCATTACTTTACATCCAGGCAATGCAATTCTGTTTGCATTAAGGCGACTAACAGTACTTTGCTACACATGTTGAGTGGATTTCAAAACCAATCTTACGACGCGCGCGACATNACTAAATTGCATTACAATGAGCTTCAAACTAAACCATTTGGATATTCCCTCTCTGTGGAACACCACTGTATTCAGCTTGAGATCCTGCATCAATCAACCAAAGTTCCTTGCGATGCAGCAGATCCTTTCACTTCAGTTCCATCGTGCCTAAATCAAACATTAGGGAACAACCACGGTGCTTTTGCATAAGCTTCAGCATCGAGATATCCTAGGTCAAGCACCAGGAAATGCATCCAGAGATCCAGCAGCTATTGCTCCTTCGCAGCTGCGTTGTATACCTGGAATTTTGACTTTCGGTGGAAAACATGTTAAAAGCATGAAGAGATGTTGGTGGAGCACCCTACCACGAGCAGGGCCGTCGCCAGCGGGGGGCCAGTGGTGCCCGGTCCCCCTATTTGAAATCAGTGCCCTCCATTTCACGTTTGGCCCCCCGGTTGCTGCATATATCCAACGATGTATTTTTAAAATCGGGCTCCCCTTCTGTTTTGTTGCCCCTCTTTTTGTTTTTTGGCCCCTTCTGCTGCTAAGTCCTGGCGACGGGCCTGGCCACGAGGCTCCGTTGATAGAAGCCTTCAGTCTGAAACTCACCACCATTTTCAATGCACGGTCGAAACTCCAAGTTTCTTCTCTGGAGAAATTGATGTTATGTTTGAGATTGTCTGCAGTTTTTGGAATGTCTGGAAACTGTGAGACAAACAATTGCTTGCTTGAGAATTCTCTGAGATCGTGCCTAAGAGCGAACGAAATTAACTTTAGAAGAAACATGCCAAGAAGACGTGTTAGCTGCAACCGGCGTTTTGGTTCTATCAGGTGGTAGAGCTGACCACAATCGCGCAGCCACGAAGGTCATGTTTGGCGTGTCCATGAGAATCCTGCATTTAGAGAAGCTTTCATTGAGAAATGGTTTTGTTTTCGTTTGCTCTGTCTCGGTTTTGTTGACCCTGAAGCAGGGTTGCCACATGAAAATTTCAATAAAAAGCCAAGCAGTCCAGAAAAGAGGCCAGAAAAAGGTCAAAGCGATTGTTTGAAGGCCGGAAAAAAGCCAAACTTTATTTGCGGAATTGCCATTCCTTTGTCACAAAATAGATTTTAAATCACATGAATTACAAAAAAATTCTTCAAAATTACAATATGATTAACACTTGTTTGACATTGTGAAGGAGGCTGTAGGAGGTCCGGATCAAGGGGAGCGATTGGGGTGATTCTTCCTGAAACCTGCGAAAGTAAGTTTTTTTCGCCACAATTTTGTACAATTCGGAAAACAACATACGCCGTATAAGGCCATTTGTCGTCCAATTTTTTGTCACAGCAGTGTTGTGAAGTATGTTCAACCCTCTGACAAAGTAAACCCGCGATGAGACTTGACTGTCAAATATTACTGAAATCGCCCCCACAAAATATACTAAATGGATCCGCCCCTGGGCTGGAGCTCATTATTACTTCTCTGACTTTCCGTGGTTGGTGAGGTTACACGCTTTGGGCACAATAGTGCGACAGTTTGCATACTGATCCATCGGCGGGTTTCTGCAGAACTATGAAAGTCATCTCCCAACAGCTCCTTTACTTGAAACCAGAATCATTGCAGATCTTCGATTCTTGACGTTAATAGGACATCTCAAGGGCGATTCTGATCGCAAATTGCTATGCTGGGAACTCGATTTCACGTCAGAGATGCATTTTTAATCCAGGAATTTGCAAGCAAAAGCTGACATGTTGAATGACGAAAATGACCAAAGCAAGATCACAGAAAGTTTACTGACTACAAAAACAGGTCCATAAGCCTACTACCACCAAACCCTGACGAAATTGTCGTATTTCTATCTCGGAGACGCAGACCCGTCTGCAAGCGCTTTGCTTGTTTAGTGCTTACAACACAGTACAAACCACAGCACAGTGAGTGCATACAATCCCAGTGGCTTGCTGTGCACCTTAATCGACCAGTCAAGGGGCAACGACTCGATAACCTTGCGGTTTTTTCGGTGCCCTGGCGTTTTTGCAATTGCTATGGTT
>JGI24158J21664_10000213_pt1 | contig 44691 bp, 27 predicted proteins | sample Ectturendosymbi3_FD_21664 | JGI IMG/M metagenome (IMG submission 21664) | reverse complement strand
ACTCTATGCATACCACAGTTTGTTGGAGCCCCCTTGGATCTTGAGGCCCTAGGCTTAAGCCTACATAGCCTATAGGCAAATCCGACCCTGAGTCTTCACATACTCACTGCATTCATTGAGTAAGTTGTTTCAATTCGTAAACATATTACTTTATTCTGAACTCTCTTGGCAATAATTCTTTTACCGGAACGGCGTTCCGGGCCGTTCCGGCTTACTTTAACCTCTGACGTTGAGAAAAGCAAGCCAGCACATATGGAAAAACAATGACAAGCTTCAAAATGCTAGTTTGTAATGCAAAATATTTACATCCACTATAATAACAAAGACAAACCACTATGGATACTGCAATTGTAATGTGGCTAAGGTCAATAGAATCATGGCTAACAGACCAATCAGACAAGCTTAAGTTTATGTAGCCATACTGCCAACATGAATATTAAGAACATAATTTATGCAGCATAAAAAACAACAAAAAATTTAAAATCTAAGTGAAAGCAATTATTCTATGCAAAAATGACCTCTCGTTCTCTAATAGTGCACCTTTTAAAGCATAGCCTTTTGAAATTATTTTGTTTTTATTTTTTGGATTTGAAAAAAAGCATTTCAAGAACCATTGAAACAATCTATATTTTTAACTTCAATGGAAGGCATGAAATATAAATGTGAAATATTGGTTTATCTGACTAATGCACTAAATGTGCAGTGAGTTGAGCATTTACCAACAATTTTGTATATATCTGACATTTAAATCTCAGTTATTTTTAGGTTTTGAACATGTTTGCCAACTTACACATCAATACTTCTAAGAACTACTTTGAAAAATGCTGAATTATACCAATAAAATCAATGAAAAAAATACAAATTATTGTGGAATGTTTGAGCATACTTCAACTCAAACAATGCAACTTCCAGTGTTGTGAATCCTAAGCCTTTTAAGCAAAGGGAAGCTAGTGTGATGCAGACACTAGCGTATGGAGGGAGGAGGCCACTGTGCCATGGCCATCCCCTCAGATTCTAAAAATAAAAAAATGTAAAAACAATAGAATATTGTCTAAAACTTGCTTTCAGAATCCCGGTGTAATTTTGCAAAATTTTCCCAGGGTCATGTCCCCGGACCCCCCTAGATTGGTTGTGCCTTCGGCACTTACCCAAAAGTTGATTTGTGACATCACATGATTATCATTATGATGTCACACAACTGTGACAAAACTTAGCCCCCCCTCAGAAATTTTCTGCGTACGCTACTGGATGCAGACATCAGAATATCAGAGGAATTTTCAAATTTTTGGGTAGAACAGCACATCAGCATATGGAGTTAAAGTAAATACTATTTGATACATTATGCTACAGTGCGCCAGGTGCCACTGAAAAGAGTGATAAACAAGAATGGCACCAAAGTTTTAAGAATTCTTAATAGTAAATGTGGAACATCTATCTTGGTTAAAGCTATTATTCTGGAACCAAATTTGGTTCTACCAGGGCTCAAAACAAACCACAAGAGCCTGCACTTGTTTTTTTTTAGTCATAGACCGAAATGTTTTTGAAATGACTGAAAAAATTTAAGTCATTTTGGTCAGAATGTCTGAAACTATAGGCTAATGAACACTTTTACAGTGAGTTTTAATATAACTGTGAGACAAATGACCAAAATGTCTCAGCAAAAAATGACCGAAATGTCTCGGTGAAAAAAAACTTAGGCCTGCACTAAAGAAACATGAAAAGCGCTTCCAGAATAGCAACCAAAATCCACTCACCGTGACCTTCCCAACAGTAAAGGAAACATTTTTACGTAAGTTTGGCAGACATTCATCCTTTTCTGAAAAGCATGCGGACACCCCAACCGTTCCAGGCAATATGCAAGCAAGTTGTTCCGCTGGTTCATTCATCCACTCAGTCCACTGAAATATCAAAATCTACTGATTCCATTCAAGAGTTATTTTCGGGGGCGAATAATTCTCTAACTACCGTTAAACCTCTACTCCAGTGCTCTACCGAAGGCTAACAAACTAGGTTGTAACAATGTGATGCACTGTAGATGAAGTTCTAATCAATGAATGACTTTACTTTCCATTGCCGTTTGCCAGTGTACCCTAAAGTAAAATAAGTTAAACGTTAACGTATGTCGCTGAATCCATAATTTCTGTGCCACCTGGTATTAACACATTACTTGATTTTAGAAACAAAAAGATAAATATATATAATACATCAGCAAGTGTGCGTACGTATTATATGTCTCCAAATATTCGAAAACGCGATTGCCCGAGCCATATAGATGTATTACAGAGCCAGGGTGAAACTTCCAGATAAGATGTGCGAATGTCGTATCTACTTTTGCAAAACAAGTACCGACAGGGACAGTTTTTGCGGGACTTTCCCATGGCACCTGGAAAGTCGAAGAAATACTGAAATTCCTTTTATGAAATAATTTCCCAAGCAATTGAAATTAATTAAATATTTGCAATGCATTTGATTATAAAGTGCTACTCCGCTAGTTGTGGATTAGGGATAGTTTAGTAAATAGATTTTTTGAACGTCCGAACAATGGACTGAATGTGTGAAAGCCCGAACTGTCAAACATAAGCTACANACAAGGAGTTTTCCGGAGAGTGGATTTAGGACCAAACCTTGGGAAATTGTAAAGTATGTATCACAGGGGATGATTTCTAGCATTAAAAAACAAAGTTTGGTTGTTCAAGTAACTAGTCTTCACTCTCCACAAAAGCGATAATCTACAGTCGAATCAATCAAAAAATTGTAGGAAATCTTTTAAATGAGTTTATTTAATTTCGGGAAAATCACAGCCTCAGGGCCGGAAACATTTGAATGGGATGCTTGGGTCAACTAATAGTGAATCTAAAATGAAATACAAATATTCATTGATATTCATGATGTTGTAGAATTAGATGAAGTTATGCAATTAGCCTACGTTTAAAACTCATTGTTTTGTGATCTAGGTGGTGTTACCCCATTGTTTTGTGATCTAGGTGGTGTTACCGCAACTCGAAATGAACAGCAGTGGTGTAATTGCAGTCCAGTCGCCACGGGTGGAGGGGGGCTTTGGTAGGCTTAGCGCCCCAAACAAAGCTCCACGACCCTCAAATTGAAAAATGAACACTATAAGTCAGTGGAGTTTTTGTGAATTTTTAGAATGTCAAGCTTACTTACACAAACGTAAAGCACCCCTATTGAAAATTTTCTGGCGACGTTTCTGTTCATCTACAAGGCAGAAAAAGCATAGAGACATTTCAAAGTCGTGGATAGCCTTCAAAATTTATTTCATTTGTTGTTTCCTTACACAAGGTAAGTTAAATTGTAGCTTATCCAATTCAGATTAAACTTGATAAACTTTTGAAGCTATATGGTTCAAATTGTAGTTGAAAACGATATGTCTGCGCAAAGTAACACGCCTTTCACATAGGGTTGCCAGATAGCCGGTATTTCACCGGCCTGGCCGGTATTTTGCTGCTAATTTAGCAGAAGCCTGTAAAAGGCCGGTATTTTGAAAACCAGCGCCTGAAGCCGGTATTTTTAGAACAAATAGATTGCCGTGACTTCAAAAAGAACTAACGCAGAATTTCTTAAATTATAATGACTCTAGTAGTGAATCTTGTCAGGACAGTTCCTTCAGCGAAGTTTATTTGCTGCTGTTGTCACAATCCTTGGTGCGATTGTCACGTCACACCCACACCAATATGTAATGAACCAGCCAAAATACGATAAAATTACTGTGGCTAAACAACACTGAGTATCTCTCTTAGGCTCGTAGCCAGGTTTTAAGTTTTGGTAGGGCCAAATACATTTTAGGCAAGATTTTTGTTTTTTGTATGTTTATTTTAAAAAACATTTCTGGGCACAACAATATTTGGGGGGTACTGAAAAAATTTGGGGGAAATAAAGGGGAGCCTGCTATTTTTCGGAAAAGAGGAGCTGGATACTCTTTTTTAGTCACACGTCCTAAGGAATCACCGGTTGTTTAGGAAGAAACAAGAATGAAAACAACTGTTGCTAGCCTAATTGTCATATCCGTAACCTACAGTCAGAGGCGTGTATAAGCAAAACTTTAGGGGGAGTGTCACAAATAGGCCTATCATAAAAATTAAAGTAAATTTCCGAAAATGTTTTCATGAGGACTGTCCCCCGAATCCCAAAAGGCATGACGCCACAAACGATAGTTTACCGGAAAAAGGACGTTTGGAGTTTTCTGCTTTTTGTACTTATTCGGTAAAGAAAGGTGGCTGTTAAGCGTCTGGATTTCAATGCAATGCTTAACCTATTGAAGACGAAGAGCTCAAAATGCCAAAATTGTTCTTCACTGAATATGCATACTTGCAAATGATTATGGGTGTCGGAAGAAGAGGGGGCAGGGAGGGCTCCCTGGATTTTGAAATTTGACATTTTCTTACTGAATTTTTAGCAAAAAAGGTTGTTTTCCTAGTTTTGAGTGGATAAAATAAAATTTCACCATTTTTGCCCTCGCTGGAAAAATATTTTTGGCTACACCAGGATAAATCCACTGCTGTCCCCTTCCTGGAAAAATCCTTTCGACGCCCATGCAAATGATGCAAATAACTGTTTGATGAATAGAAGTTCAAAAATAAAACTAACCTCAAAAATCTAAAGTCAGACAGAGGACTTAATTGCTAAAGAGAAGTGGTTAACAAAGTGCGACGTTATATTCATAGGGGAATTTGACAAAGTGTAATATATCGCTGAAAGCGGGAGTAAGGGATGAAACTAAAAAAGTGGTGTGACGCCGCTTCTACCATCATCAAATTGTCAAGGTGGAAGTAGTGGGGGGTTGAAAGGTTCTATCTAAATCACACTGTTATAGCTAGCACCTTGTTGAGGTGACATGTAGTGCGCATGAAAATCAATAATCACTGAGAGTAATTCCTAAATACGCAGCTTTTGATGTATGCGGAATACTACCATCCAACTGCAATAAAAAAGAACTGTGGGCTTAACATAGGTTACTTGCAGACTGCCGCAATATATCTGCTAAAATAAGGAACGTGCAAACACACAGAAACACAGTAAAAGCAATCTAGACAAAATATGCACTAATTAAAGCACACTCAACTTCAGTGATAAGAAAAAGTCCAAAGCCATACCAAAAAAGATTCTTTAGGAGTCCATACAGAGGTCAACATTTAAATGTTGAAAATTGAAATATAAATTATATTTAAAATCTAAAAGAAAACTTCAAACGCTATACTACAAAAGGTGTGCGAAATTGCACAGTTTGATCTCTTCTCGCAGCCTCAACTTTGACTTTGTTTGTGCATGACCAACAGAAGACCCAAAAATGTCAGTGTGACTATGTTGCTTTCGCAATCCGTGACTTGGAAAGCAGATCTACAAATATAAAAGCACTAGTAGTTAAACCCGTTTGTTGAATCGTTGGTCACATGTTGCAGATAAGGTGCATTTTGTAATGTTGGGTCTTGTCTGCTAGAAAGCATAAAAACATCCAAATCATTTCTGAAGAATTATAGAAATTGAGTCGGGTACTAGCTATTTTCAAAAACATTTCTGGTCTCTATCTCAAATGGTGGCTGTATGCCTTGTTGAATAAGGTGCCATTCTATTACGTGAGGCTATTTTCGTGAAGTTTTACCCCTTCTCCCATTTTCCACAATGATTCACACTTTGCTGACTCCCTTTATGAATATGATGTCACCATTTGTTTTTTTGTACTTGAGTTGTTAACCTATGACAGCAGTGCATATATCAACTGGATGTATAGTGCTGTGCCTTATTTTTTAAAGATTATTTACGTGCTTGTCTCAGAATCATGGACTATATCACATAGATTGTTAGAAGAAACGAATAACACAATAACGCTTGGTCACAACACAGAACGTGAAAGTGCTAGTTGGCACGCATAGGCAATACTAAAAAATAACAAACACTGAAACAAAGCATCGACAACTATACTGCATTTGCTCATTGTCATACAGAAGAGTTAAAATTACATAGTGCGAAAAATTGACGATTTGTAGAAAGCAACAGGCACTTGAAGTTAGTGGTTAAAAAGTTTAAGTAAAAATGCTCACCATTGAAATAATGTTATCCAATTTTTTGTTATTCAGGCATCAAATGACGTTGGTAACTCAGTGTTGACTAACACTGTTTTATACAGTAAATATATGCTATTATACACACCTTATATTTAATACCTATTTTGGGTATATGATGCATGATTCGATAGGCATTGTTATAGGCTATGCGCAGTACCAGACCGCATACATCTGTTACACATTTGGCAGGCATTGCATTGTGTGCAATAGGCACAAAACTAAGTATTCTTTCTGCAGTTGAGCATCCAGTGAAAGCGCCTCGCAACCTGTTCAATGCACAGTAAGTAAAGTGATTTTTCACTATTTTTTAACATTGTTGTCGTTTTTCAACGAGGCATGAAGCAGTAGGCTACACTAAAATGTTTGACTTGTTCAGCAAACTCAATACACACACCACTTAGAGAAACAGTTGGTGCTGCAGGAGCTGTTTAGACCTTTATGGAGGAACAATCACGCCAACTCTCTTTTTGCGGTTAAAAAAACTTCTTGTTCAGCGGCATAGTCGCAAAAAATCTTCAGAAGACCCTGAAAACCACTAATGTAAGGGCCAAGCACATATATATCATGATCAAACAGAAGGTGATTCATAAACATACTTCTAATACTGCATCCCGCTCTAGCCTAGCTGAAATGAAAGGTCATCAAAAGAAGCAGTGATAACTCCCAGTATTTAATATGCCAAGCAGATATCCGCGTCGTTTCCAAGATTGCAGATTTAGCAAAAAACAATTTTGGAAGTTTGAGCATTTAATCCCCAATAGGATAAGAAATGCACTGCAATGTACACGATGACAAACATTTTATACCTAATCAGGTTTAAATGAATAGGTTAAACCTGCAAACATCCTTTTTTAACAACCTGTAAGTTTGACCATAAATCTGACGACAGCCGGTATTAATTCTTGCGAATTACCATCATACCAGACACGAAAACAGAAACAAACTTTTACGCAGGGAATATAACTACACTGTATAATCGATTACTGTTAACGAATGATATCATTTGCGTTTAATTGAAAAAAAGTAAAAATATAAGTAGAAGTTTGGCGAAGTTCGAGCTTATCATAATATCAATGATTATTATAACTATTTATTAATGAACCGATACATGATTAAGAACAAACTGTGGAAATGTATTTTTACTTAAATTGAGTCAAAAATGATTACGCCTTTCCTAAAAATAATGACAAATATTTTGCCCACGCGCTGAAGCAGCTTGTACATAATTTTGACAAAGCGTCAACTGTGGCAGTATCGTTTATCTCCGACTGCCAATAAATATGTTCTGTCNGTTTCCAATGCAAACGCATATTTTCAAAATTTTGCTTTTGAGAATTTTTTCAGTTTTAAAAATTTTGTGAATGGGAATAACTTTTTTGAAACACATATTTTTTTACAACAAAGCTTTTAAATGTTTGATTTCAAATATTTTATTTATTTTGTGAAACATTTTTTCACAAAGTTTTCTATGAAAAACGTTTTGAAGTGGTTTGTTTAAATACAGCAAAATTTTGCATGGCACTAAGGGGCCACAATGAAACTGTTGCCTAGTAAAGCACACGAAGTGGTATAACGTTCCCGTGAATTGCGCTATTGTACTCCGCTCTGGTTAAAAATTTTCAGGAAAACTTTTTAAAAGCAAATCATTTTTGAATATGCTGGAAAAAGTTTTTTTTAAAGCTTTGATTATTGGTCTATTTTGTTAGATTCATTCTGTCCGCTGTGGATACAATTTAAATTCAGGGAAGCACTTATAAACAAAAAAATCCCCAGACCAATAGCAGCAGTCGAGGGGATGCACGCAGAATGTAGTTAAGGTGCTGCAAATGGAAAAGTTGTTCACAATTAATAGTTGACCGATGTTAATATCTTCATTTTTTGACAAATTATGGTAATGACCCTGCAGTGCAAAATATTTCTCAAATTATATTTCATAAGAAACAGCAACTAATAATTTTAATGAAATCATATTGCATGTTTTGAAAAACAACTATCTTTATCGTCAGCAAAGATTCATTGAATCACTGAGGACAGTTACTTTTTGAAATGAGCTTACATGGTTTCTGACTGGCAAAGCAGTGTTCTGGCGGTGCTGTGTATGCCTTCGAACTGTGCAAAAAGAAAAATGCGAACTGAAAAGCAGCTATCATTCAGATTAATAATGCGCTGGACCACAAAAGAAATAAAAATGCAGTTGCAGGTGTTGGAAGATTAAATTTTCTAGTGGTTCAAAATCTGTCACTCCTAAAGTTATAGAAGTAGAAATTAAGCTTGCAGCATCTCCCTGATGGCCCTGCTCAACAGCAACTGTTAATCATCTACTAATGTAAAAGAAATAGTAAAAAGGGTTGAAAAAGCAGCATTGAATTGCACGTTTTTTCACAGGTATGAATTTGGTATATATTTGATATATATTTAGACAAGATTGGGTAAATTTGTTGTGAGAAGAGTTGGCAACACTGCTATACACGAGATAACGTGTCATTTATGTATTGATGCTGCTCCAGGCGCTACACGCAGAAACTGAAGTGAAAAATCTAAGTTTTCAAGTAATGTTACTAGTGCAAAAAGGTGGGGGAACGCGTTCCCACCACACTACACCCTTGTTCTTACGTACAAAATCGGCTTTAAATGCTCCTTTGTGATATTCGTTTTTGCTGTTCGTTAAAGCGAAATGCCAAACCGCTTTTTTGTCTTTATTTAACTATTTGGTGAGAAACTCAGCTATTGGTGTGAATCTACTCAAAAATTCATCGAAATTGAAGGAACATATTTGCTTAAAATTGTTTTTATCCAAGCAGTGGTTGGACCATTTCAGATGCACTAAATTCATTCAGCCAAACTAAAGGTTTGAAATAACTTAAACTGAAGTCCATCCAGCATTGGTGACGTGAACTCGGTTGATTTGCTTTCATTTGCTTTGAAATTACAATTGAAATTTTTCTCGTCACCACAACATGATTTTCAGCAAGCTTGCTTGACTGCAAAGTGAGATTGCTTATGGGAAACAAACAAGTACACACTTCTTACGCACTATTTCCGCACTTTTTCGATTCCATTTTGTAGTTGTTATCCAGAGATTTTGGTACTTATTTGGAAGCATCATACACCACTTAAGTTAAATAAAAAAGTCTTTAAGGGCTGGATACACTTTATGGTGGTGTTTTGAAAAAACGCTTTTCGCTCCAGGCGTGGTAATGCCGCGCATTTTCAGTCGAAGTCTCGAGGCAAAACAAACAGATCTCAGAAAACGTTTTATAGTTTAAGTTTTTGTAATGTTTTAGAGATATCGAGAATGTCATATTTTTATAGAAAATAGCAGATTTCGCTTAGTATCCAACAATTATACAATGCCATACTTTTTTGTTTTCCTTATTTCTCTATAGGAATTTCGGTTCCAACGAAAAAGCACCAATTCTGACATTTTTCATATCCCTTTTTTAAGATTTATTTTTTCAGAAAAAGATATTTGAATCAAATGTTTCTCTCAGAACCTTACAAACGTAAATGGCGTATAACCATGTACACAAACGTGACGCATGTTTGAATGAGTGAAGTACGAATTGACTGATTTGTAGTTTGCAATCCACAACCACAAAGTTTCCAATGTACTTACCATAACGTTTGTTGTGTCTTGGTTATTCAAGGAACGTTTTCTTATCACCGAGACTCCGTGGACCAACGCACTGACATGATGAAGTCTGCAGGATTTCAGCAAACGTTTTGAAGCTTCTAGTCGGCATGTTCCAATTCAGGACAAAATACTTGCGGTAAAACAGTAAACGCACATGAACAGTAGTCATGTAGAAGCGTTCATGACTGCCTAACTCAAACCCTTCGAAACGAAATGTTGACTTTTAGTTGAAACGTGGTCACTGCTGGTAAACTCGCTCTTCCGTTCGTAAAAGTTTTGCGCAATGTGTTGGATTCCTTTGACCAGGTGGCTTGATTTGAAAAAGCAGTTGTACATGAAGTGTCTAAACCGAAACTGCTTATGGTGTGGAAAGGTGTCGCATTGCTGATTCTTGGAAAAACGTGTACAAGCAGTTGCTTGCTAGCTTTCTGCCTGAAATCAACCATAAACAGAGTTATCAAAAGTAAGGAATTTTTACGTTATTTATTAAACTCTCGATGAAGTTTGCGCGCAACAGCGTGTCTGGAGCATGACCGTTTCACTCAATGAACTTTCAGGGTTTGGTCAAAGTTTGTGTGATGAGTTACGTTTATTTCAGTCTTGGGACATAGTTTCAGTCGCTTCCTACTTTTTTTGCTTGAATTTTTGAAAGCAGCAAGTATGCAAATAAAGAGCTACTGAATCTTTTTCAACCCCAAGATAAGCCTGTTTCTGGAGGAATTGGAAATTGCTAGGGGTTATATAACTATTTTTGTCAAACTACATTTATTTCAAATATTGGTCTGCAATTACATGCCAGTTTTTCACAATACACACAGTGTCAAAAGAGAAGTGCGGAAACGCCCCTTTTAAAACGAAGATGCGTCTTGCTGCAGTAACACAATTAACATTTTAACGTTGAAATACTCACAATAAATAACATCAAATGTCCCGATATAATTTGATGCCACATATAGACGCAGGGAAACTGCAATCACCCTTCAAAAGAAAAAGAGTACAACTCTTCTCCGCGTTACCTCACGATTACACCATTGCATATACATTATATATGGAACATCGTTTAAAAATTAGTACTTTGAGCCAGGATGTTGGTGAGTAATCTCCTGTGAAACGCATTGGATTTGTTCGCTTACTAAAGATGTCTAAAAAACAGAGAAATGTTTCGCATGAAAAGTTAACTAAGTGGCATCAGCTCTTGACCTAGTTGTCCATGTGATCCTCAGACAAAATAAAATCACATGGCGGCTAATCGCCGAATTGCCCAATAAGTTCAAATAATCAGTGCCGTATTTTGAAGTGAGCTTCTTCTGGTCGGAAAACATTTTACTGTTTCTATTTTCAGTACAACGTCGACGAATTTAGCCGAAAAGAGACAATCTAATTACTTGCAACGCTTTTCACAATAAAAGTTGGCATTTTGAAACTAGATAGCAACGTTTTTCAAAAAAGCATTCTAGGGTTGGTGATATTTTACTGAAAGACGGTAATAAAGAGCCCCCTGTTTCCGAGCCCCATGACCTTACAAAGTGTCAAACCTCTCGAGGGTAGTCACCGAATTATCTAATAGATTAAACTAACGCCATTTTTGTTGAGTGTACTGCTGTTTGAAACTGCTTCTAATAGCTTTCCTTAAAAGGTGCTAATGCCACAGAAGGACGTTGAGGTATTTTTCTTCTTTCACGTCAATGGTGCTTGCTTGATCAGGAAAAAATTAGCAAATGATTCGATGGTCAGGTGGGACCTTTACTTAAGACCTTTGCAAGCTTCAGAAAATTTGTCTACTGAAAACCATCTCTTGAATGTTCCACTGTGGGCGAAAAACAATACCATATGAAAAGTGAGCTACCAAAACCTGAAAAAGGTCGTTTTCAAATTGTTTTGGATAAATTGTATTCTTAAAATGAAATTTAAAATTGAAACACAAAATATGTAAAAATCAGGACTTTTTACTTCAAAGAAATTTTGGTATCAGAACGATCTTAAACGAAGGCGATAGCCATATGCTATGGTAGTTTTATATTATAACTTACAAACGGCACAACAATTTTCAATAACTTTACGACGAATTGTGGAAGAAACCAAATTAATAGACTTCTTGGTTTTCAAAAACTGAAAACTTGTACGTTTTGAAACACCCTACATTGCATACAAGATTTCAATACAAAATGAGCTCAAATGCCTGGTGTACAAAACTGACGTACGTTGTAATTAACAATAAGAGCATCTGACAAGCATTTTTAGGACCTACTATTTATCAAATCGGAACTGGGTATAAAAACGAAAATGATGAGGTGGCTTGTACATTGGTTTCAAATTGACGAAAGTTTGAGGACAAAGTTCAGCATCACCAACAACCTCCTACAGCAACGTCGTCTTTGCGAAGACCTACGAAACAAATACATGCAGGCTGTGCTCGTAAATTCGTTCTCATAAAAAAACGGTATTTCGCCTCGATTTTTAGAGGAATCAATCATTTCGATACAACCAACATCTCAAAGTTTGCAATAAAAAAGGTGTCGCTTTAAGCTTTCGAAGCAAAAACATTATCAAAACTGAGCCAAGTGAATAGAGAATTGAAAGAAAAAGAGTCACGAGAAAGGTTTTAGAGAATAAACCATTGAAGTTTGTACGAAAAGCAGCACACAATTTGAAAAATTAATCCTAACTGAAAGCTTGACAGGTGACTGTAAATTTTCTTTGAAACATTCTGTTGGCGCAGTGGAAACAGGAAAACGTCCTAAGCTCTTTTAAAGCTTTTATTCTTGGCTCTTGTTCCTTCAGTTTCAGCGCTGAACCATTTTTCTCCCAGCCCTTTGTTCTTGTTTAAGGTTGTGACATCTAGAGGAGATTGTCTTTTCCCTTTGCAAGACCGATACAGTTTAAAGAACATACTTAGCAACGTCCATAATCGGCAGGAGACGTAACATGAGCGCACACAGCAGCGACCAGCAAAGCTGTCGGTTTTCTTCGAAAATTACTTGCATTTCAGTTGCAAAATGCAAGCTACACAAAAGGAAATTTTTTCCTTTCACACAATTGAACGAAATGTAATACATTATTCATTTCTTAATGGTTTGTTACTACAACATTCATACTTTGATTTGCGAAACAGTTGAGAGAGTTATGTTATACCTACCTTGGAAGAACCAAAAAGCATTGACGAAGGTCAAAGTACAGCCTATAGTCAATAGGACTGGTGAAGAGCATTTGCTAGTGATGCAACTAAATTCAAAATTCCCACCACGAGTTATTGAAATTAAGTAGCCTGCGCTTCGCGTTTCGCACTGAGTGGATTAATCACTGGTGCCTTTCTTAATAGAAACTTAATCTGGTTTGCAAACGTGCGGGATTGATTACTGAGAATTATCAGAGTGCTTGCTGCTCAATCTGATATCAAAAACCTTATGCTCCACTACGCAATGATTCCTCAGTCGTCCTGAAAAAATGCGAGCCATTTATTCTAGGTCGGTAGAAATGATACTTCACGCTGTGAGAGTTCATATCGAATTTATTATAAAGCATTTTAAGCCGCTTAAGTGTTGCATAATATCAAAACAATACAAACAAACAACATTTTCGTTGGTTATAGCTTCACGCAATGAAGCAAGAAAACTCACGTGCTTCACGATATTGGTCAATTAGCATGCTACGTATCACTGAACACACTCAGAAAAAAGTGCTCTAATTTTTAGTTGTCCTGTGGCGAACTTTTCCGCTATCCACTTCTGCATACTTCTATTTTGATAGAAAAGGTTTCTCCTATATTGATTTCTTGTCACGTGGCAAACGTATCTGCTCCATCTCGTAATTCATCACGTTCGACGACCATGTATTTATAATGTCTGTTGAAAAAATGGTAAGGCAAGCAAAGCAATCGAAACATTGAGAAAGATGTGCGATATCCCACAAAATAAAGAGAAGCGTTTTAGTTGCTGTTAAAGTTTTGAAAATTCTATTGTGCTCGGTTGACATAAGCTATTTCACTTTAAAAAGCCTGTTAAAATCTTACGAAATTAAATGCAACAGCTAAAAAACTCCTCGCACTGCCTGGATTCTGTGGATCGATTAATGACATATGTATGCAATTTAATCTCGAGACTTAACTGACTTCTACACCCTTGACAAAATTCGACATTTGTATCTGCGGTCGCTTATTGTACTATATATTTTTTTTACTATATATTTGTACTTAGTAGAAAATATAAAATTGACTCTTAGGCCCATAGACGTGTGGGGTTTGTGTGTGCGATTAGCATAATACAATTTGCTTGATTTTGGAAAGTTTCTGAAGGTGTGTCGCTTACTGCTCACCAATTGTAGCTTTTAGAACATGTATGGAGAATCAACCCGAGACTTTTTTAGATAGGAGAAAGCCGCAGGAGTTCAACATCAGTTGACCTAAGCGACATTTGAGGGAATAGCGAAGCAGCTCAAAACCATCTCAAACTTTTACGCTAAACAACTGCACAATGACAAAAAAGCATGACACTGAAGGCTCCCACAGCAAAGGATCAGCAAAAACATAGTGTAATCTTCTGTCCAGACAAAACGAAAGCTTTGTGCTCTGGTTTGCCTAAAAGGCATTTTATCGGACAGCACTAGTCTACATGAACCATAACAATGCAGCTATAAGAATGGAACAACCAAGCCTCTCTCCAGGAATCTTGGATTTCGTTTCCACTTTAGTTGTACAACTCGGTGGACGAATATGTAAACCATTGTACATATTTATTGTTGTTTTTTACTCTTTTCGTGATGCAGTCGAAGGTAAAATTTAAACACAGTCGATTTTTGCAAATCCCATTTCACTGGAGGAGTACAGTATTTTTCAGTAAGTTAGTCACCTAAATGTCGGGGACTCTTGTGAATAATGCAGGAAGGTAAAAGTAATTTCTTTCGCTAAAAACACTATACTTAAAATGCTGGCCCTTCTTCCCTTTCAAAACAAAACGCAAAGTCGTTTGTACATTGTGAAGTAAATCTAACATCACAGCAAGATGTGTATCGCCCACGCAGGGTCATCCTCAGAAGGGGACCTATGATGCTTGCAACCATTTGCGATTGGTGCCACCTGCTGGAAATAGGTGAAGTTCGCTGTTTTGGCCCTTTGCTAATAGTGGTACCCATTCTTGTTGGGCCCCCATCAACTATACCTAGTAACATCTAAATGTAATACACTCGAAGTGAAAAATACGCTGGAAGTGAAAGGGCATTTGCACCTTTAATCTTTCACGACAACTATTTTTATTGAATGGTCAAAAATCAGCGTACAATATATCCACCATCACTCTCAAAAGTTTTCTGTAGGCTTGCTGGCGTTTGCTACCTTCATCACTTACTCTCCGGTAGCGGTGTCCCTTAGTAAAGTTACTTTTCTTGTAGCATTTATTTTTCTAGTGTGAACTATGATACACGATGTCATGGCAAATGATTTACTTCATTTCAGATGCACTTTTTCAAGTTATTTTTATCAGCGCGATGGTAATAAACTTTATATTTTTTCCTCGAATAGGTAGACCCTAAAAATAGTTTTGTTAAATAGTGCACATTTGGTGCACACAAACACTAAAAAAACTTTTTTGAAAGAACTGTTACGAAAAGCTGTATTGCTCTTCAGAATTCAAACGAATTAATCCTGCTTATTTTGCAGTAAAAATTCAGTGAAAAATCCTTTTATATCGATGTTGCGGATAAAAGTTAAACGTTTTATTTTTCCCATACGCTTTGGTAAAGACGGGTAGTAATAGACCTATTTGGCACTTCCCAAACAATTTCCTTCTTGCAGCAAACTACTACTATTTTTTGACAAATGAGTTAATGACGACAAAGTATTTTTCCAACCACAACAGAGAGTTTAAAGTATGTTCAGACCTGATCAACAGCAGAATTGTGTTTGAACTCATAAAATGCAGTCTAAAAATACCCTTGCTGTAGTTAAATTATCACCTTTCGAGTATAACCTTCGCAGGAGAGCACTATACACTGCGTCCCTGCGTATGTCTCTGCCTTTCTATTTTTCTTAGTGACGTCTTTTTGGAAGAAGTAGATGCAAATCTCTCCCCTCTTTTGGTTTACAATACACGAATAGATTTATCAACCCACCCAATTCGAAACTCTACGGCCAGGTATAAAGAGATATGTGCTTGTAGAAAGCTACCCACATTTTTAGCAACAGGGATGGAGAGCTTTGAAAATGTTAGCATTGCAAGCTGAGGTTGGAAAATAACGTTGTGCTTTACCGCACTTTAACTCAATCTAATTGGTTTCACTAACAGCTAGAAACATGTTCTTTATTCAAAGCAGATTAAAAAATGCGACCACTTAAATGCCGCATCTTCTTAAAAGGCAAAGTTTTAACAAACATACTTTCGTGTTTTGCACAGACTGGACTGCAGCTTTTCCGTGTTCAGCCATTGAATGGACGATGTTTTGTCTTCAACGGCATGATGTTGTATCAAGACAAATGAAAAGCTTGGGTACTCCAGTCGAGTATTTGCCAAATCAATGCCCGTCCGTCATTTATCACTCTTCAGAATACGAAGGCTATAGTACAGAGGCATTGAACTGTTATTTTAGAAGTTCGTATAAGCGCTGGTATAGGCCTCACATGCCAGTAGTCAATTTATCCATGTTGTAAACTTATTAAGGATAAAAAGAGGAGAAAAATTGCATTTCTATTTGATTTGGGTCAATATGTTGGCGTAAGATTTTGTTAATTTTAAACTACTGAGAGACATACATTGATCAGTTCAACAAGAATGTGCTAAGGTCAAATATAGTTGCAGTGTGACCGGCGTTTTTTCTACCTTTTCTCAGGTCTGCAGATTTTTTATTCAAGTTGACACTTTTACGCTGCACAGTTGCTGTCTTATGACTCAATGTTGTTGACAACCATTTTCGAAACAGTTTGCTTTTCCCACGGATTCAAAGTTCACAAATAAATAATAAAAATGTAAGTTTCATAAGCCATGTTTTTGAAACAACATTCAATTCAAAAAAATTCAAGAGATAAGGCTAACATGTTCTGACGCAGTCATTGCAATTAATCCTTGCAACAGTTCAAATCTTTTATGTTGGCAAGTGGTATGGCAATAAATTATTGGACTTTCAATGCCATAGGTATTCTCCTTGTCTTTCCATTTTTAGCAACAAAGACTAGACACTGTATATGGCTGGGAAATGGAAACAGAGTAGAACATCCTACTACCACGGGGATGAGAATTTTTAGACCTGTTGTCAACAACAGTAGTGTAGGCAGTAGCGTAGCCAANACAAACATTGCAGGGGTAAGACAAATTGGGGGGCCAAAATGTTTGATTTTAGTCGAAACACTCTTTTGTTTGGGATATCGCCTCTCAAAGCACAAAATGACTATGTGTTCCAAAAATTTGGGGGCAAGGCCCCTTTGGCCCCCTGGCTACGCCTATGGGTGTAGGAGCTGGGGGTGCAATAGGACCCCCAAAAGTTTTGATTTGGCAAATATTTGGGCAAAATCTCAAAAGATCTTGGCAAACAAGATTCCACATTTTTTAACAATATTAATGAAATTATACTTCCTTGTTATTGAGTGTATAAATAAAAGTTTGTGTGGTAGAAAACACAGTAAATATGTATATAATCAACAAACTGTTTCTAGTAACTTCGTGATTTAGTCTGTGAGAGTTGATGAGCAACTGACTTACTGGAAAGTTTTAGCAAAAGAAGGCATTTAATTTATGTGCTTTATTAAATTGTACACTGAGGGAATCGAATATACTGCAGGCCACCTACTTTATATTAGTAGAGTCCATGCCAGGCAAGTACAAAACAGCTTTTGCTTTTAATTTTAACTAAGGGGTTTGGATGAACACATTTTGCCGTACAGTTTGTTGCATATATGCAGTTGAACAGACAATGTTGTGAGACTCACAGCACATTCATAATATATATAATATGATACATGCCACACGAATGCTTTTGGAGAAGGAAGCATCTTTAGGCCTACCTCAGCTACGTCTGAGGTTCCTTGCGGACAGCAACAGCTGGAATGTGTATGGAAAACCACAGAATTGTGAGGCCGATGCTGACCAATACTGACCTTGACCCAGCTGGCTTCTTACAATGTTCTTGCACAGCCTAGTGTACTTTTTTCAGTTGNGTTATTAAGGACCAAATTTCTAGTTCTAAATTTTCTGTTTTCAAGTCTTTGGCAACACGGTAGAGGAAAATATAATGTTTGTATCACAAGCTACCAAAATTTGTAGCGAGAACGTTTATTGCACAAAAGTTGTTCGGGAAAATTTAGGCAAAATATTATTTGCACCCCACAAAAAATTGCTTGCTCCTACACCTACGTTCAACAAGATTACTAATTATTTGAATAATTTTAATTTATTTTTTAAAATGATATTGGGGCACACGGATGAATCACGCACCCTTTTTTCTTGTAATGGGAAAGACCTTCCCTTGCTTTCTGCAACATTAACATTTCCAAAAATGAAGCACGCTTTAAAAATGCGCATGCTATTGCAGTTTCTGATAAGCAAGAAGGCTGGCTCTTGTCAGATATACTGCAATCTTCATTAATTTCGTTGACTACGGCCTAGGATATTTTCTTTTTTGAAAGGCTATTTTCCACTTTTTCATTAACTGCATACAATTGTTGATTAGCGTATAGGCGTGAAGCTTTGTACAACACGTTCTTTTGCAAACTGCCCAAGATTTTGGCTAGTCTGGTCTCTAGTTAAAAGAAACTTAGTTTGGCCAAATTTAGAAGAGCTAAACTAATGATCGACGATAATTTTCGTTGTTGCCATCTGTGTTTCACGCTATCTGGAGTAAGAAAAACACGAGCGCATTATGGTTTCTGGGCGTTAGCTCTAACCGGCACTCGACCTGCTATCGTGGCCCTCGTATTCTTGCTGAGTTGATTTTGCTCTAAGAAATACAAAAGGGTGAAAATACTGACATCGATTCGGTAAACCACAGACCAGGCGAAGACCGGTTTGACTGTCCAAAAACTAAAATGTTGTAAGACGCAACTGGATAATACGATTAGACGAGACATTTTAGCCCAATCTTTTTTGAGTTTTTGTGACAAATCTCTGGGTTTAGGATAATCAGATTTAATTTGACAACCTCAAACCTTCAGCCGACGCATGCGAGAAAGATAAATCACAGGCTAATCACAAACAACAATAAACGTGAAGAATTGGTAACAGATAAATAGCTAAAGCGCTGAGTGATCGCGATTACTGCCCTTCTAGAAAATTCTACTACGACGGCCAACCTTACGAACAATTCTAGAACTCTGACGAAGCCACGAGCAAGCACGTCACAATATACTTCATATTCGGTTACGTAGGTAAATTCATCTAATGGTCTGCGCGGACGCACTCAGTGCAAGAGTGCGCCGTTCAGAAAGGTAAATTGTTTTTCAGCTGCAAGAGTAGCGAAGGTTCTGTCGAACGCATTTGTTCTACTAATATGGCAAGCGATAGAAACATGTTGCAGAAAAACGTGTTGACGTGGTCGCGCAATGCGAGTATAATCTACGTTTTGCACAAGCGCGAATTTGCTACGATTTTTAGTCGGAATTCGTTCTGAGCGCGCAGTGTCGGATTACGGAATTGATGAGGGAATCGCACAGTTTTTGACCGCGGCCAAGCTACGAATGAAGTTCGGATACTGCAACGAGAACTACACGCAATCCGTGAAAAAAATGCGCTATAGGCCTACGCTTTCATTGAGAGCGATTTCGTCAAGTTGGATGGTGCCACTGGTGACGCCTCGCTGCCGGGGCTTTCACAGATAGATCGGAAGCGACCGTGGCATTCGCCAGAAAGGTTTGGTGAAAAGCCCCGGAAGCCGTGTTCCTGGACCAAGCTGCGGGCGCCGGAGTCATCATCAAGCTGTCTGGCCATGGCAATGTTTATCAAAACGTTGGACGCGTTCAGCGCTGAATTCAATCCATGGCCGGCGTCGTTTGGCAGCGAACGTGAATGCCACCTTTCCTGGCATCTGTCTTCCGGTTCCGCGAGGTCGTCATGGTTGTTGGAGGCCGGCGATCGATCCTGCGCGCCGACAGAATCGTCATGCCTGCGCAGTTCAGTGGTGGCGCACTCTTTTCCATCTGGAAAATAAAAAATGTGAACCTAAGTAAGCAGCAAGGTTGCGTGAAGCATTCCTTTGGATGCTGCACCGGAAACGCAGTAACAGGTTTTGAGAAGCTCGACATAACGATCAGCAACAGAATGTACGGATTCCTTCTTGCTTCGAAGCGTTTTAGAAAATAATTAATTTGCGCCTAGTTTAACAAACTTTCTTCCTTTTCTCTTGCCAAAAATTTGTTTGCAGCCAAGACGATTTATCACAGCTTACTACGTTCCAGAGGTGATTGCAAAACAAGAGGTTGTCCCACGCGTTCCCACCAATTACAAATGGAGGAAAGAGAACTATGAAGAATGTGAAACTCATTGACAATCTCACTAACCTTCGTTATTGGCAACGGAAGTGCGCTCGTCTGCACTGAAATGCGAGGGAGAGTGTGCGCTGCATTCATCGGAAATATCGTCATTCTCGTATGGCAGTTTGTTGGATGCCGCACACTCCAACATCCTGCGATCGAGAAAACCACTGTTTGATGTAAGTTGCAACAGAAGACCAGCCTGGCACAGGCTCATGCTCAGGATAAATCACGCACATTACATAACAAAATCATGCTGCACGGCTTTGAGGTAAACTGATAAAATCTGAGGAAGAGTATTCTGCAATTCCAGAAAGATCATGAAAGAACTCATTAACAAAATCGAAACCAATCACAATCAAAGTAGGAAAAGTGACGAGAAAACGGTTGTCATGGCGGTCTGGCAATGAGAGCAACCGTTGCATCGACTTAGTATGAAATGTTGTTTAGGCATAAGTAACATTTTCCCTCGTTTTGTTTGACAATATTTTTAGGATGCAGAGATAGTCAAACATTCGAAAGCGTTTTGGCTGCGTATCGTTAAGGAAAAAAAATGAAGCAGCTTTTCTGTCAATCTTAAATCTTTACTTTCTGCATGTAACAAAAAATCGCCCATGTTTTTGCACAAGAAGAAACGCTTTCCAGCTATTTACTTCAAGGACTTTCTCAATTTGTTTTTATGCAGGTTGCAATTTAGCCTCAAGAAGTCCCTCATCGTTTTGAACAATTTTTTGGATAACGCCTTTGCTGAAAACAAGTCACACGCGCAAAAATCACGTCGAAGTGGGATAAGTTTTTCCAGCGGTTTTTTGAAATTTCAATGGATTGCAACACCTTCTACAGAAATTACCTCGAACCCTTGTCTGCGTGTTTCCTCAAGTGCCTCTCCAAGTTTGTTTGTTGACCGAAAGCCCTTCCGCACAGGTTGCACGTGTATGGACGTTCCTACGCAATAAGTCGCGTGAAAAAGTTACCGAGCCATCATGTTCAAACGCTGTCGTCCAAATCACAAGGTGTGGCTCTGAATAACGCTGGAATTGACGTCGTACAATAAAAAAAATCGTTTTGCAAATGACACTGGTTGCAGCTAATGCCATGTTAGCGCAAAGCGCGACAAGGCACAGAGACGTAAAGCGAACTACTAAAAAGGGAGGGTAGAATGACATGGTTATATGCGAAGTGTCATCAAATAACAAAGAGTCGATGAATTGAAAGAGGGATGCCGGTGTTGTTCGCTGGGAGAAAACTAGTACTTTTTTGACAAGCGCATCGCCATCAAAGAGAGAAAATTTAAAATTTTTGTCCTTGGCGGTTGTCCCCGTCGAGAACAACAGGCATGAAAAATACTTGCGTTGAATTTCGATCACGCAAAAGCGCTCACCTTGTTGTGAATGTTTCTCACGTGGCGTTGCAAGTTGGACGAGATCGAGAAGCTGCGATCGCAGTATTTGCACCTGTACGGCTGCTCGCCCGTGTGCGTCCGGACGTGTCTGGTCAAGTTGGCGCTTCGCGGAAATATCTTTCCGCAGTACTTGCACGTGTACCTTTCCTTGCCGGATCGCACGGCCGGGTGTCGGCCGTACCTCGACGGCAAAGAAAACAACGGATTCCCGCCGCGCATGGCTATAGAAGCTGGGCCAAGAGTACCGGTTTGGCAGTGACCAATCTCTTGCTGGAGCGTTGGTGACGCACAGTCAAGTCGAGGTCGAAGTTCATGGGTTGAAACGACGTCAGATTTGTAGTCGACCCGGTTGAGGGGAAAAGGCATCGATCGTAAGAGATCGCTGTATGCCAAATTGTTGTTGTTGCTGTTCAAGCTCAGAAACTTGTGTCGATCGTCCTCGCGATTTACAAGATTGAGAACACTTTGCGGATCAATTCCATTTTGTCCTGCTTTTCTTCCGTCCACCACTGAATCTTGCGGCAGCCTATTAACAACGCCGCCGGTTCCAAACCAATAATTGGTCAAGAACGATGGTCCAATTGCCCCGAAGTTTTTCAAAAATGGGTTATCCACCGCAGTCCTAACTTGGTAACCCAACGGACCAGCCCCAGACGTTGTGAAACTGTCCGCTCTACACCGCGACAAAAAACGAAAGTAAGCCAAGGTGCTGTCTGCGATCGGCCAGGGTCGATCTCCTGGCTGAAGAAAGGGTGCCATGAAAGGGTTTGCCGTTGGCAGAGAAGTGGAAGGAGATGGCGGAAACCGACTTGCAGCATCTGGCATTCCCGATACCAAGTCGAAACGTGGCATAAACTTCTTCAGGTCTTCGCGATCGCACGGGACAGGTCTTGACGGACGGCTGCTAGTGGGAAGTGGCTCGGGTGAGTCACATTTGCGAAGAGTCAGGTCGAGGGGTGTGGAAGTTTCCTTGTTCGACTTGGGCTTGTCATTGCCTATCGTTTCTTTCGCATTATCCTGGCCAGAGAATAAATCCGATTGCTTGGCAGATTCCGGTTTCTGCTGTTGCAAATAAGTAGCCGCCGCTAAAGCCACAGAATAAGGGTACAACATATTCGGTCGACTTGGAACGTACGGAGAAAAACTTGAATGCGCTTGACTTAGAGGTTGGCGAAACGAATCAAACGGCTGCGGCAGACCGACTTTGGAAGCTTGACTGTCGTGACTTCCGTTTGAGAGTTTGGGCGACAGGAGCGGATGCCAAATATCGCTCCTTGGCTTGTCCGTTTTTGCTTGGTGAAAGGACTCGTCGTCTTCTGAGGGACATGAGTCAACGGAGTTCATATCGCTCCTGTACGGGTCGTCGGAGGGCAGTGACGTGAGCGAAGAAATAGAAAAGTTGGTCCTCCTCTCATTGGTAGATTTTCGACTGCGGTCAGTAGATTCAGGAAGTTTCTTGTCGCGCTGGATCGGCGAAACGTTGCTTGAAGACAACGAAGCAGGTTGGTTCGGAGAGCTAGACGTCAGGTTTGTCTTTCGTCCGTTTCTACCAGCTGCTTGATTGCTGAAAATCAAGTCAACCTGGACCCCCACACTCGAACCAAGGGTTTTGCAGAGGGGCGTGTCTGGCACGCCTATGAAGCTGGATGCATTGGCCTGAATCACGTAAGGAAATTGGCTGCTCGCTCGACTAGGTATATTGGCGGCGTTCTCTGTAGTAGGATTGCAGCACTGCACCTGAGCATGAGCCATGGCCATGCGGGGAGCTTTCGTTACGCTCTGTTGCGTCACAACGTGCGAGCGGTAAGGCTGGTGGAGTTGATGTCGTTGCGCGAGCAGCGAGTCGAACACAGGCTGTCCATTGGAAAGCGAACTTTGGCCAAACGGACTCAAAGCAAGGGGATTGAGAGGCATCAAACCCCTGCGTAACTTGTCTGCCATGGCTTGGTTCCATACGGAACTTGGCAACTGGTGTGCAAATAACGCGGATGAACTCGTTTGACTTGATGCAGTAGTTTCTGAAAAATAAAAACATTGGAATAGTGACGATTGCACAAGAACGTTTATTAAGAAATCACCTGTCGGTTATAAGGAAAAGCGAATTTCACGAATACAAAAAAATGTAAACGATTTTCTGATGATGATACAAGGTTTTCAGCGACGGCGGTTAAACACAGTGCCAATTAAGAGCTAGCCACGAATCAACGACTGACTGTTTCACAGAGAGAAGCTTCATTGGTGCTATGAAACTATAAAACTACAAAAAATAACTGTGGCAATAAACGCTTTTTCTTCAGTCCATTAAAGCTCAATTAAAAAAGAAAAATCTCCTAAATCTTTGTTTAGACCGATCGAAATATAGCGAAATGTTTAATTAAAGTTGCACTAAGCTACTGCTATGCGGCAACAGACGTGGTACATGTCATAAGCACCCAAAAAACTATTGCACCTGAAAAAGCAGACAAGGGCATCCTTTCAACGGCAGGACTTCTCTGGTTTTCGACGTCACTCATCGTGGGAATCCTGCACGGAAGAAAATCACTTGATTCGTATTGTTTTATGCGAAACGGCGTGTGTTGCCCTCATCGGATTAAACACGATCGTAAACTTACGTGCCAGAGTAAAGAGCCTTGCTCTCGCAGAACCGCCGGTGTTTGTTCAGTGAGCTGGAATTGGAGAACAGCTGGTGGCAGTTGCGACATTTGATTTGGGTTCTGCAGTCCGCATGCATTCTCTTGTGGCGGCAGAGATTGCTGAACTGCAATCGCAATCAAAATTTTACATGGCTACTGACATATTTTCATAATAAAGACGTATCCTGCAAATGAGCCTTGCACCAAAACAGAAAGGAAGAAAGGCTTTGTTTTGCTTCTGTGCAATGCAATTCATTACTTTGGGAGAAGTGACCCCGATTTGCTTGCCGAAATATTTTAGGCTTTATTTTTTCAGCAGGACACTAATCTGAAAAGGCATTTGACGCGCGCCATGTAACGCACCAAATCTTTTAAAGGTTCATTGCTGATAAAACTCACCTGTGTATAAGATTTATGACAAACTTCGCAAGTGAAAGGTTTGACACTACTATGGATGTGCTGGTGCTGTTTCAGGCCACTTGACGTTGCAAAGGTTTTTCCGCATTCAGGACAAGAGTGAGCACGAACTCCAATGTGTGTTTGTCGCCCTTGCCGTTGCATGCCTCTGTAAAATATCAACTTACTGTTGAAGACAGGCAAAACTGTGAAAAAGCTTTAGCATACGAAAGTTAGACAGTAATGCGTTCAAAAACGATGTTTTAAGAAGTATCGCAAACTGTAAAAAAGGAAAAACAACTTCACAAAGTCTTTTGTCCCACCAACGCTGTGGACTTGAACTAAGTAATATTAATTTTGTATGCAGTTCTTTCTTTCGCTTTAGCAAACTATATCGTGCTACAAATAAGACACACACGTTTGGCTACTGTTACATTTATTTAAAGTTAATAAAATGCTTGACTGTGCGCATCGTCCGCCATTTTAGCCGCTTTCCTCAGGTTGTTGAAACTACATGCGCAGCTTATTACGCTACAAACGTTTTGGAGACCAGCGCAAAATTATATCGCAAAGAGATCAACAAATTGAATCTCCTCAGAAAAAATGTAGACATAGTTTGATATCTAAACCTTTGTTAAGAACTTAATTTTTTAACTAGTGTTGATTTGGTGGAACAGCAAATTAGAGATCAGAACACCATCATTCGCTCTTTTTGGGAAATCGAAAGAATATTTACAAGCAACAAATGAAGGACAGCAGCTCTGACATAACTGCGGAATCTCCAGCAATTTTATTTTTACATAAAAAACAATGCGACGAAAAGCATACAGGCAATGCAGATGTTAGCGCTTCTATACGCTTTGTTTCTGCATGTGCCAACACTCAATAATTATTTTCTTCTGCGTCTGTCACACACGTGGAAAGTTCAGAAATTTCGATGCTCTGCAACTCTTTTCGCGTGTCCTAAAATAAACTATTTACAAGTCGACTCTGACGGTCCATTTCAGGACTCACTTCACTCGTCTCTTTTAACATATTTTGAAACTAGAGAATTTAGAAGTATTTGAATCTTTTGCTAAACGCTGCTGGCAGGGTGCCTGCAGTCAAAACTTATTTTGCAAAAAAACATCAGACAGCCGCGAATAACAACATCAAAACTGTTGAATTTACAACAAATTATTTTTCAGTCGGTTTGCTCAGCCCGCCATTTTCACTTCGTATGTTGATTAAAAACAATTCTTACAGTTTGTCGTCGGCTTCGTCGTTGCGGCACGAACTCTGTTCTGGTTTTTGCTCGGAGCATTCATCGGGTGTTGGGGCGCGGTTGAACACCGATTGAAGCCCTTTTGTGAACGCGATGTTCGATCCAGGATCCAAGCCAGCAGCCATCCACAGGGGTACTGCGGTAAAACGCAAACATGAAGGCTTGCACAAAACTGCAACTCTTTCCAGACACTTTTGCCTTGCAGCGCAAAAAAACGCCGCGCAATCATCATGTTTCACAACAACCCATTGACACGTCGAAACCTCGCCGAGACCGAGAGTCGTTGTCTCTGGTTCGGCGTGCTTTTACCAGACGCCGCGTTGTCTGAGGACGACGCGGGGCCCGGCCGTGAACATGGTGCGCGGGGTTTAATAGAACTCACCCCCGAGCCTGTCGGAGTCCTGGTTCATCGACGCAGAAAAGCGCTGCGGGAAGACACTTGACTCGTACCCCGGCGCATCTTCCATTACCGGACTCAAAGCGCTTTCCCTTTCGCTGCCCTCTTTGCCGCTCTCTTGCTGGGTGTGGTTGCCAGATCCGCCGCTGGCCGAACGCCTTCCGTGACCCGAATAAATCTACAGTAAGACCAAAGTGTCCAAAAATATTTACATCCGAGATAAGTTTTTGTTTCCCACACAAGTTCGCACCACTCACATATTTATAGCATTAGCTGCCAGGTCTGTCGTTTGATTTATGTGAGCTATACCAACAGAAACAGACGTTTGGAACTTTGCGAAGGACGCATGGTGCGCAACGCAACAGTAATTAAATCTTAGTTGAAGCATTCACAAATCCAACCGGCAACAAACTTACAGCGGGAAATGATTGCTGCTGCTTGGCCAACGGACTATTTGCGAATGGTTGATCACTGTCGCTTCGATGTGCATGGAAGCTCTCTGAAAGGCGACACGATTGTTCGTAACGGACGGCAAAGGAGCCAAAAATACTGTATTTAGCGTAAGATGCCTTCTCAAAAAACTCTTTTTATTATTCATTTACCTTTAGACAGTGCACAGTCATCATCAGAATCGTTTGACGATTCATCGTTTTGATTTCCGACCTGTTGCAATGAAATTTTTTTATGAATAGTTGAATTTAATATGCCCATAGCCATGCCAATATCATCATAGCTGCTCGTAGCGATTGAGGTAAGATGACATGTACGATGGTTACAATACGAAGTCAAAACCAACTAGTGAAAAATTCTTTTAGGCTGTTATACAAAGACATGCGTTTCTGGTTTGACTGCAAACAATTTGTCTAATAAGCATTCATAACGATGCAGGGAATGCAGAGTGTTTCACCTTCACCAGGAATCTACATTGACCAAGCAGTGCTTACCAAACGATGTCGATCCCCTGGAGATCTCGGTAGATATGGTGAGTATCTTCTGGAGTTTCGTGACCTCACAGACCAATTGCCTTCAGACGGAGAGGTTTCTTGCGACAACATGCTGATGCTAGGGCTGGATATGTCGTAAATCTGCCGTCAAATGCAAAATATTTTATCAAGCTGTCTAGTAAATTGTCCAGAAACCCACAAAGAACAGCTTTTCTCCAGCGAATGTTCTCTCCGTTGTTTGGCGGTAACTTGTGATGACAAAACATGGGAAAACAAAGGATGACCATATATCCTGACCGTGAAACGGAAAGAAGAGAACGATGCTTGCTTGCTGGTTAATTACCCGCACATTACTTAAGAGATTAGAACATAAGTTTCAATTGGCGGCAATGCCACTTGCGATAATGGCATCGGCCAAGATTACATCGGTGATCGTTGGATGCTGCTGCATCGATTGGCGTGCGAACGAGTACCTCGAAGCCGCGTCAACGCAACGTGGACGGCGGCCATTTTGTAGTTTCGACGCTGTGACCGCAACGTTGGGTGTACAACGTTCGCGGAACGGTAGCGAACAGTAACCAAAATATCAGGAACTCGACAATTGAATAGATTATACCGAAACGAATTTCGCTGTCAGATAGAGCTGGAGACGCTGCATTGCTAAGTGATCAAATGAATAATTAAGCGTATCTGAGAAGAGTATCCTGTAGGCAGCAACTGAAGGTTGTCATGGTGTTGCCACAGACAGGAGTCAACATCTCAACTGCAATTTAACTATTGAAAATGTCTTATCTCCATGTGCTCGTAGATAAACGCGCCATGTCGTCAATGAGACAACAGATCAACGCCTGAAACTTCGCATTCACAGTCAGAAGGCGTGCCGGTAACCGCGCAATGTTGACCAAACTAAACCGATTCGCGTCGCCATCCTTGCGCAGACCCGCAAACCGAAATCACATCGATCGAATAAGAACCACAGTTTGGCAACTTGAACCGCATGCAATGTTCAGCGCATTGTTGATCGCTTAAGTCACATTGCAAAAGAAGCACAAAGTAGCAGGCTCCGTTAGACGAAACGAAAACTTTCCTAAGTGACCACGCCTGTTCAGCTGTGAACGGCGCCGCCACAAAGATTGAAACCAACCCGCGCACCTGCGTCCACTACAGGAAATTCCACTACAAAACATTGGTCACTTTGGCACTTACAGACGTGAAAATGCTGCTTCGCAGCCACGGCCTTTCCAGCTTCCAACGCGATACGAACACAAAGATTTACGCACGAAGCCGCTGCACAATGCGTTTTTTTTGGCAAAAGCAACTTGCTGTAATTGAGGGGATGCGTGTGAAAAGCCAAGGCAGACTTGCAATCGGTATAAAGGCTCGAGAAAAAATCTGGATAGCTTTTTGTTTCCTGAACAATATGTGGTTTGCCTAAAACTGTATTGGCAAAATTAGGCGTTTTCAACCAGGTAATAAAACTCGAGACAATCAGCACGTTAGTGAGTTTTATGATGCCATGTATTTACATTACTAAGCCGATGTCTTATATAAATTGTTGTTTTGGTTTATAATTATCAATAACTTTGTACGCGGGATTGAATCTTGACTCCTCAAATAGAGGACATGCATTAGGTTCGCTGTGTGACTGAAATGAGTTTTCCGATAAAAAGTTTGTCCAAGACGGTGGTTGAGTCATAGAAAATGTTTTCGCATTAAACCTATTACGTTGACGACACAAACGAGAAAATCTGATTGCTCTATGCAACGAAACGTTATAAGAGTGGTTGAAAGGCACTGATCTTTCAAATGTAGCAAAATAAAAGATTTCAATAGAGGAGAATTTTAATGAATATCTCACTTTGCTTTAGCGACACCGTACAGAACCATGTGAAATAATGAATAAGTTTACAAAGGGCTGTGGAAACTAACTGTATCAAAGTCACTACGCTCATTTCGCGATTGTTTTCGAAGGCTTGCTTATCGGCATTGATGTGCGCGAGAAACTAAAATGAAGCAATCGATCTACGACGAAACGACAACTTAAATTTGTCTCTAATTGAAATTGTAGATCACTGTTTGTGAAAACCGGATGAATTGTTGCGACACAACCTGCCTCTTCGGGTAATTATTGGTTTGATTCTGAGAAAATTGGTGGGTGAGACTTCGTGATCAAATTTCGTTTATGACACACGCCATCAAGCCAACGGTGGCATCAGATTTCATAAAAAATTGAACGCTTTCAATATAGAAGGGCAGAACCTTACTTTCAGATATAATTAACTTTAGCCTAAAACGATAGTACAAATTATACTCAAAAAAACCCTGGCAATGGGGTTTTGTGGAGATAAAAAAAGCAGCAATTGTTATCTAGACCTACCTGTTGCAGTCTGTGTAAGCCCACAAGGCTCTTCCCTGCTTCAAGACAAACAGAGTCTGGCATTTGCACTCTAACCTGGAAAGTTTCACTCCGCACCTGACGTAGATGCAGCTAAATCCCGCCGAGCCTGATCATCTGCCTGTGCTCAACGCCTGCTGAAGCGACCCGGCCCAAACAAAAGTGTTTCCGTGCGTGGGCAAACGAATGAGATTTATTTCGCGATCGACAAAAAAAGGGAAAGCGCTTCCAGATGCTTTCGCTCATTCCATCTCTCAACGCCTCGCACATCGGCTCTCGCTCGAGCAATTCGCGGCAATCACCCACCACTCTTTGGAACGATTCACGGAACAAGCCTGAGCTAAGCATTTTTCGTCAATCGAAAGAAAAATCGCTATAATCGTCATGTCGTACTTGTTCATGCGTTCGCGACAAACGCGCCGCAGCTACGCATGTCGCAGCTAAACTGTGCATGACTTTTTGCGATCGGTCTAGTACAGCTAAAGTACTGTATGCTCTCTAAGCTCTCTTGGAAGATAAGCGTATCATTTATCGCTTGTCGCCTCATCCCAAATCCATCAACACTGAAGTTTTCAATCTCTACCGGGCGACAACTAGACGCGTGCCACAAACGTTTCTTCAACCACTTTTTTGAGGCTAACGGTATCAGTGTTAGCAGTCAGCGCTAAAAAGTTTGCTCACTCTGGCGTATTTCTGTCGTTATCTAGCAAAGACAAATTGCCATTGTGCGATTTTCTTGGCGACTATCGACTTATTGCCATTTACTAACGAACAACAGTGCGAAGGGTGCTTAGATAGGCTATCCGTGTTTGATAAAGTTTCGTTTAGATTTTGAATGTACGTCCTATATTCAGTGGGATTGACGGCTAAAGCGCTTTCGACATATAAAGTACACGCATGACGCAATTGTGCAGACTCGCTCGCTGACGTGCTAATCTTCAACACAATGTGATGTAACAGATTTTTTTAGAAGTAAGTTGCTGAGCAAGTCGGTTCATGGTCCAAAATATTTTTCTACAACTGAAACGGTGACCAGATTTTGCATTTTTTGCCAGCAAAAAGGTAAGAGTTCCAGCCTATAGCACCATAATCACATCGCAGTGCTAAGATATTTACCTACTGCTTCATTATTCCTCAGCCAATCTTGGATAGTGGAGACAAAGTAGAAAAGAGGAAAGACAGTAGACTGCATATGCAATTTGGTCAAAGAAAATACAGCTTATGAAAGTTGATTCTTTTCGAAAAATCACTTCTTGAAAGTTCTCTTCTGATCCTACTCCGGTTTGTTGTCGTGCTTCAAGCATGCAAGGACAGGCGGACGTTTGCGCCATAGCTGATCTCTCTTTATACAATTTTGACGTGGCTGACTGTTCAAAAGACGACGAGTATGTTGTAGGTCACGTACATTAGCTCTCAGCATTTCGAACTAGGGAAACTACAATTCTCACAGAACGCACATGACGGACCACAAGGTAGAAAGTCGACAAGTGTTACAGGTCATGTGGCGTGGGACTGTCACAGCTTGGGTGAGCGGAAAGGATGGTAAAACACAACTGAAAGTCATTAGTTAAAGCAGACATTGGGCAATTCAGTGCAGTTCCAAGAAATGGTAGGTATAAAAGCATACATTAAAATTTTTTTCCCGGTAACATTACCGCATGTTGAAATGCCAGTAATGATTTCTGACGATGCTTTTGAGAGCAATTGTTTAAAGTAACACTCTGCTGAAGATTCTATGCAGGGTATAGAACAAAATCGCTTAAAAAATCTCTCACACTTCGTGGTTACGATCATGTTGTAAACTGTCAATCTACCACGAAAGCTGGACGCCTCTCAGATCAACAGTCTGGGTTCCTTCTGCAATTTCGGTTCGCATCGTCCGACCATGCTTTGTTAGTGTACATGAATGTGCCTTTTCAAAAAATTTCAGACCGCCTGAAGTAGTTCGGAATACAGAGGTCGAAATATATTATTGCTTTTTAACTTCATGTTCACTTTTATAATGCCATCCGGCTGCTTTACAGTGCGAAATAATATGCACAAGCGTCAGGAAAATGTAAATTTGATCAGAGCTAACACGGCAATCTCGAATGTTTTTAACAGATCACCACAAACTACTTTTAAGTGGGTGCTCTATTTAACACTTTCGCATAATATGCCTGCGAAACAATAAAAAACGATCAGGTATTGAAAAAAACAGCAGCTACTTCTTCACACGTTAATTCGATAAACGTCACCGACAAGTCTCTCAAAGGTCAAAAATAGCGATTTCATCCATTATGCAGAAGAAAAGTTTAAGAAACTTCTCAGTCGCATCATTTTTCCATACATCAACATGACACGAGAAACAAGTCATCATTGCCTCTTGAACTAACGGCGACTTTGCAAGTTTGAAACCAGACGTGAAAAAAACAATCTAATTTCCCCTTTCCAACTTGCGGGTATCTCTAAGTGATCAGCGCACCTTGCAGTTTGAGAATCTACAGAGGATCCCCCTCCAAGATGAACCGACTGAATATATCAGAGAAAGAGGCCAAGCATGCGGTTTGATGGATCGACAGATGCACGTGTCTTAACACGACATCACTTTACATTCTAATCTAATACCTACACAAGCATCGAACAACTGCTATTCAAAGGGCGACACAAGGCTTACGCGCTGACGGGGAAGAAATTTCATAGATATCTTGAAGCGCGCACTGAACATTGTTCGGCGTTTTTTGTGCTATCCGACCGTTGTCATTATCTGATCAGTTAGAAACTTTCTACCAAAGCAGAAACAACAACTTCGCGATCATTCGCGATCTCCACCTGTTTAAACGCGTCAGCGCTCAATACGCATTGCTTGTTGTGTTTGAAAGAGCGGACGCAGCCAAGACGACAATGGACAACGACGAGAAAGTACCGGAAAAACATGTCAACCTGAGAAGCAAGACGCGAATAAACTTGCGTACAAGTTGGCTCTTTTGGGACTGCCCGACAAAATCGCGGGTGAAGAGGTCAGCTGCGTGTGCGTCTGGCGTCACGCGCTTGACGCGCGATAGCGCGTGCAAATACTGCATATCTTGAAATCCGGGATTAAGAGCAGGTCATACCACCACTTGAAACAATTTATCTGATCACTTTCCCCCAGAGAAGCAAAGGTCAGCGCGACACTCGCCACCGTTTGGAAAGCGGCAACGGCGCCGGGCCGGTCCACTCTTGCAACGTTGGACGTCTTGAATATTATCGCCACATCGCGAGAGCGCACAGCCAACCGCCATAGGCGATCTCTGTCCAACAAACGCATCCAAGGTTCGTCCGTCTGAAGAGGGGGCATTATACAATCATCAACAGCACTCGAGGCCATAGTTGTTTGTATTGGATTGAAATTTCCCATCGGATGCACACCGTTATCATCCGAGTAGCCGACAAAAGAGCCTGAGCATTTTTAAGTCGATCATCATCATGGCCGACAGCCCCGATGAAGCCATTTGTCAACTGCTTACAATAATCGAGGGCTTAACGGCGGGTCTCAAAACNCCCGCCGTATGTGACTGCTCATCGAAAGTAACCAGCGTAAGCGTTTGTTACACAACTTTCAAAAGACTTGTTTAAGGCGAAGTTTAACAGGTATGCCAATCCTTTAAGCCTGGCTGTTTTTTGTATGAAACGCTAATGTATTTAAGTCGAATTTCGAAACTGGAGTTTACACCGAAACGAAAATTTCTATCTTGTTCTCATCAAGCGTGTCGCGCATACGACGCATATGCTTGACGTCACGCTTAACCTGTTACAGCAACGGTGACATTTCAGCAGAATGCGTTGTCGCGTTCGTGTTCGCCGCTTCACGCAATCGAACGTCTTGGGAGCAGATGAAAAACCGAAGTCCATGTTTTCGCTCATCCTTGCGTAAAACGTAGCACCCTCAAAGCTTTGGGAGTTTCGTTTTTAGGCCACCGTGAGAAACTACTAGATACAAGCAATTCCGGCGCTGAATATCGCACTCAGGTATAGGCGAGCGCGAATTTTCGTTTCGCCTGCTTGAGCGGACGATCGCTTATTTTGATAAGTGACGGAATAACGCTTGGAATCAAAAGGGAACACCGACACGAAGGGGCTGCTTACAACATGACTCCCGTTGTCATCACTGTACCTGCCAAGTGACTGCCACCTACTTTGTTTTTCGCTCCTGCAGATGGAATTACCTTTCCACTTTCAGCGCCTTTTTGCCACGTGGAATGTTGATACCTGCACAGGATACGCAGTGTGCTTTTTTTCGCATTCCTGCGATCAACAGATGTTTTCGTGGAGTTGCTTGAGCTGGGTGCAAACGCGAAACCGAATTCGTGGATCAGGTAGCACTACTACGCTTTGCCTGCTACGAATGAATGAAAAGCAGTTTCGTCGACTTGATAGCGGAATGAACAGATGTTGAACTAGGTAAGTACAAACCAACCTGCAGTCGTCGTGTGAAAGCAAACTGAAAAAAGGAAAAAAGTAAGAGGCCGGGATCATCATATCTGCATGACATTTGAGTTATTGTAGTGTCGTCGACGATGTTGTTATTGCGCCAGGTGCGATGCCAAAATCGTGCCTGCCGGACGATCGGACCTGATCAGCAGTACGTGTGAAATCCACGCCTCGCGGAGATTGTCAAGTGGCAGATAATAAAAGACGACATCCGGGTCCGGGGCGGCCGTCTCGAAGAAAATAATTCAACACACAGCCACGAGATGATGCTTGGTGATGCCCGGTAAACTGTTTTTTTGTGCTTAGCGCTGAGATACTTACCTGCTAGTGAATCTAGATCGTAAAAAGCGCTGAAAGAAAGCTGCGCGATATTTCACAGATTACCCCACGCCGAGAGCTGTCGGTTTCATATTCCGGTATCTCAGTTCCTGGGACAGAGGCTAATGATGTACAGCATGGCTTGGCTGAATCCAGGTGCGTTCTATACAGGTTAGTTGTTAAGACACTGAGGAGAGAAGATGTCACGCGGCGGATCACGTGCCTTGTCTTTGGCGTTGGGGGATCATCGCTGTGAATCGCAGTTAACAAGTCACACGTGCACTGTGTTGACGTTCGTTGCGGAATTTGATTGGGAGAAAGCTAACTACCGCGTCGGTCCTGGATCGCGTTTACTGTATTTAAAATAAGCGTCAGACCTTCGGTATGAGTTTTATGCTTACTGCTGATCCCTGTTGATTTTACAAGAATTTTCACATGTAACATATTGCCTTCTTTCAGCAGAACTTGGCATGCATGACAAAGCATGAAACCAGGATTCGCTAAAGATTTTGTACAAACAAACGTCTTGCTCTGGAACCGAAACAAAATATTTTAAACTCATTGGTGGCTTGCAAAACAGTTTTGCATTTACGACGACCACAGGCAAAAATGTGACTAACTGCGTTTAAGGAACATGTGCATGGCGGGCAGGGGCGTAATGAGGGGGGCACAATTCCCCGGGCGCCGAATTACTACGTGGGCGTCGCAAAGTCCCAACAATTTCACAAGTACTTTCTTCAATACAGTACATTTGCTTCAGAAAAACCTCAGGTTTGAACATGGGGCGCCAAACTTGCTTCTTGCCCCGGGCGCCGTCTAACCTCATTACGCCCCTGTTGGCAAAGATTGTTTTGATCCAATTTGACCGAGAGACTGAAACATGATATTTCTTCGGGAGAACCAAATACAAAAAAGGCCTCGCTCTTCGTCAGGTCTACGCTATGCAGTGGTTTTCAGTCGAGTAGTGTTCAGGGGGAATCAAACCAGCGGCGTAGCCAGGAGTTTTAATTGGGGGAAGCAAAAGTTGGAGTTCTAAAATCTGAGTTCAGTGCATTCGTTATTCTTACATTCGATGTCGTTACGCAAGTCTGATTCTGCTGCAAAACACTGTCCAGCGTTGCTTAAGCTTGCGGTGTTTGTTCAATCAACCGACACATTGTAGAACTTTCCAAATATTCTTTATTTTTCATTGAATAGGAAAGTGAAGAGCAAACGTAAAAGCTCACCCTGTTTTCTGATTTCAAGTATTATTAAAACGTTGTTTTCGAAACAGGGAGGACACCGCCAAAGAAAGTTTCCCCGTGGCTACACCTACAAGTCGAACACAACCAACAACACTTTTTCTAGTGAGATATTTGCCGCTCAATACACATGAAGTCTTCATCGCCAAGTACAGATGTTTTGCAAAAATTTGTGCCTTAAGGGACAAAAGAACTATATTGAGCCGCGAAATGCTCTAGCCACAAATTGTTGTCAAAAGATGGTTGCCTTGGGCGGAACCGACCGCTTCTTTATATAATAAACTTGAAATAAGTTGAAAGGTCAAAATAAAAAAGAACATTTTCACCAATCCTACGCAGACAAAGGCAAACCGCAGAATAATTTTGGCTAGTTTATCAGTATTTGCTTGCAAAGTTTTCCGAACATTATACAGCTTAGCATCTCCCGCTAAACATTCAGTTAACAACAAAGCAGCCACGCCCTTCGGCGTTTCTGGGGCATTGGTATGGAGGAGGTCCGTCCTCCAGAGGCCAACAGCAAATCCTCTGTATCCTTGATTCAGACACACCTAGGAAATACTCTCGAAGTAAGATATTTGCCAATCGTGTTCAATGCTATGTTGCCACTCTAGGTTTACAGCCGATAGCAGGCGAACGTACCCTTACGTACCAAAAGCCCTGCGGACATTACTTTGCTAATGTTCACAAGCACTGTTCTTTAAGAATGATGTGCTGAAATGAATACTGCGAAGTTGTTCGCTCCACTTTGTTTACAGCAATGAGCATGAAAGAAGTGGAAACGTTTTAGCTGCTTTTTTCTTTGCACGAAAACAAATAATTTCTTGCTTTTTGCGTATGAGAACAAACGGATGCTGTTGTGAGATTTTTTCAAACGCAACTTTAATGACGATTGCTGACGTTTTTGCGAAAACAGACTGGAAATCAAATATTTTCTTTCTATTGACTTGAGCTTGTACTAAAAAAAGCATTAACATGCCATTTATATCAATCAAACCGACTGTGCACCGTTTCCGCAAATGCTTAACTTAATCCATTGTTTGCTGCACAACGCGCTGTGCTAACATGTCCGGTACACAAATAATTTCGAAAATTCCAAGAAATGCCGTCCGGCGCATTACTTTGGGCCTTTGGAAAACCGGGCGAGACGAAACAGTAATATTTATTTTAAAGATTGGTCGTGAATTGCATTACTTCATTCATCGTAAACCTTAATTCATACTTACGCCTTGCGACATGCGTCTTGCGACATAAATTGCAGATTATTTCAGTTTCTGTGGCTTCAACTTGGGCAGCATAGCTTTTTTGGGAAGTGAACACGTGTGGGACTCAAGCGTCAGACCTCACAATGCTTCTTTTTGGGAAATCCAACTTGTTGAGTCAATCAACAAGCACTGGAGATGTTTACGTAAAATATTTTAGTCTTAAGCGCAGGGCTTTGTGTTACTTGAAGCGCGGAGAAACGTGATTGGTGGAGGCAGGAGCCTGTGCTAGTGGTCCAAGCGCTGTAGGAGATGCCTTATAGGAGATTTTTTATTTCCTTGTATTGGAAGTTACCCGACCTGCAACCCAACCTACGCAAGTAAATTGGTCACAGCAACGACTTCGTAACTCCGCGCCCTGCCAACGTCTTTCAAGACCTCGTCTTGACATCAGGTCAGGTGACGCAGGCTTTACTTAGGAACCTTAAAAACGCGTCCGTTCGTTTAATTGGAGTGTTTGCCGTTGTCAAATTCTTGAGCAAGTATTTGCAGGGATGGGCTAACCATGACATGTTGCAAGACGATACTGTCGCCACGGACTGACTAATCAAAAAACTCACAAATATTTGTCCATAATTATCGCATGGGCAAAAGTTTTTATTAATGATAAAACATACTTCGCCTTTCCTGTTGACACTGCGCTTCGTATGAAGACTTGATAGTAAAGAGTGCTCAGAGAAAGTGTCGCTATTTTCTCAAGTAGAGTTTTTATTCAAACAAGCATTGCAAAAACACATCTTCCATACTAACTTGCATTGATCAGTTTTGATGCTCATCACAATTTAAAGCAAACATATCTACATGGTTGAAATGTCCCTCAGAAAAACACGCTTCCATTCAGTCTTGCACGTGTCCGAACTCAACACATCCCCTCTACTGTTTTGCTGTTTCTCATCGCTCAGTCAATCTGCGTGCTCGAGCTAAACTTTACGTAGTTAGTATACACTCGTAAGTGCGTTTCTACAAAAGCTTATCTCTTTGGATGAGCCAATGCTACTTGGTCGTCACACTCCGCTCAGGCATTCTTCAGGCGTTCGCTACGTGCAGGTTTTTGTACAGCGTTCATTTAAAGTTCCATAATTTTCCGAAGGCCAAATATGTATCAAGTAATGCAAGTACTATATTCATTTTCCATGCCCTTTCGCATGTTGCAATGTTAAAAAAATACTTAAAGAGTTAGCTTGTTTTTTTGCCGTGAATGCCCAACGTATAGAAATGCTTACGAAGATGAGTGTATTTTGTTTATGTGTTTGTCTTTAACACAATGTTTATATCGCATTACTAAAAATCACAAGGGTTAAGAAATGCTTATACACAATCACAACGCTTCGTAGGGCAGGAGACAGTAAAGGTAGTCGATACTGAAGAGGAACGAACACTGAAATAAGGTGCCAGTAACTACTTCATTCAGTCATCGTCACACAGAAGCGTTACAAAATGAGAGAAAAAAGGAAATTTATGAAAAGCGTTAGACAATTGTAACGATTGGGCAAAAAACTGGATGAAGATGCAGAAAACCAAACAAATTGTTTCCAACCAAGGCATCAAATGTCCTGACGAAATAGGTAACTTGATGTGAGCGAATACTTAACGTTCCTGGGGTTGTATGCGAAATTCGGTAGGCATTGTTCAAGGCAACGCGGAGGCGTTTAATGCTAGACTGTGTGTACCATAGCATCACAATTGACAGGCACACATTGGCATACAATATACACGAAACAATGTGCTTTTTAACTGCAGTGGAGTACAAAGGTGCCTTTGACCTTGCTTGCTGCGCAATAAAGTGATTTCAATTGCCTCTATGTATCCAGATCATTTTGACAGTGAGGCATGAAGTAATACACGGATATTTTTTGACTTGGTCAGCAAACTTAACACTTATGCCGTTCAGGGAAACAACTGGCTTGGCAGGCATTTTAAACTTTTAGGGGGAAAACTACACCAACTGTCTTGTGACAGTTAAAAACAATTTCATGTTCAGCAGCACTATCACACCAAATATCCACAAGACATTGAAGATCACTGAGGCTGGGAACAAACAAACACGAGTCATCTGCAAACAGTAGGTGACTCACAACCATACTTCCCACTTTAGAAACACGAAATGCACACTTGAACTCTTCACTCCAGAGAAACTTGTTTGCAAGTGTATGAGCGTACAGTATAACGTCAAACAATCGCATTAATAAAGCTCGCGTAAACATATAAAATAATATTCGTTCTGTAACCACAAAATATCATTCACGTGAGTTTTAATCGCCTATAGCAATGGTACCAAAACTTTATGGCGCATGGACGGTCTTAGAAAAAAACCCAGTGGACCACTTCGCTATGTTGACACCTCATGGGTCAGCAGGGCCGCAACCAGCTGATATTTTCGTGGTGAGGGGCAAAATAATTGTAATTTGTTGTTGCACCTAACAGCTAAGCGTGTTTTTGGAAATTTCGGGGAGGGCAATTGCACGGTTGCCTAACCCCTTGTTGCGGACCTGTAGGTGAGTAAACTTTTATCAAGGATTTATGGAATTCTCTGTGGACCATTAGAAATTCCAGGTGAACCACCGGTGGTCCACCTGGACCACATTGAGAATCACTCGCCTATAGCCATCAGTCTCCAGCAGGGTCTCCAAACGTTTTTGTCCGAGGGCCACATAAACTAGAACCCAGAGCCCGGGGGCCGGATATCTTGAACAATGTGATTGTTTCGGGAAATGTTACATTCTACCAAATCAACAAATCTTTCATAATTATATTATTTTTTCATTATTGACAAAACGTCTTCGCGGGCCTTAGTTTGGAGACCCCTGGTCTACAGTTACGATCAGATGCTGACATTTTTTCTTCTATGAAAAACAAAAAAATGACTTAAGTGTTTTGTTTCGGTAACAGCGTTGGCGCAAAGTGGCTTCCCTTCACCATACGTGCGGTGCAAAGAACTTTGGATCGTTCTGCGTTAGTTTCCAGACAGAGAACAGAACACTTTAACAAATGAGGTAAATATTAAATAAGAGTAAATGTACAATCATATTGGTGACATTTGAACACGCCATGGAAATTCGATTTTAATGTGGGTGGTAAAGTTGATTTACGGTATATTTCACCAAGACTTGCGGTTTTCGCTATGTTGCATCTTTTGTACTCACTTAGAGATCACAAAAAGCATCATTTAATTTAGATGTTCTTACTCGCATGAGATATTTCGTGATATGTTTTCTCATTGTTTGAATGTTACACGTAGAAAGTGTGCGCAATGTTAGTGGAAACTGTTTGGCCTAAAAGTTTGAAGTTTGAAGAACCACAATCCATTTCAAGTCGTACCTTTAACCTCTTTAGATGGGTATTTTAAGGCAGTTTAAGCAGGAGTTTTCTGTGATAGAATGTGAAATCACAACCGCTTTTGCAAAACGTAGTAAGGCGGGTAAACATCGACAACTAACAAGATCATCCGGAAATGCTGCATCGCTGACCCAAATGACCGGCAACACGGCGGTGTGATTTGTGCTCGTCACACGAACCAATGACGAGACTGAAGCGGACGAGACAACCTTGCCAGCTTTCTGCTAACCTTCACAAGTGAGGCAAGGGCGTGGTGGACACGTCTCCGATAAGCCCACACAACAAGTCAGTGCTCAGACTGAAGTGATTTTTGATGAAAGGACAGTTCATAGTCGATTTGCCCTATACAACCATACTGCGAGCATGCGGCCGGTCACAGGCCCAAGCGTCCAAAGTCCGATGATGATCGGCAATGAAGAGGCACTACTAGACTACCAGTTTCGTCCGTAAAGTCAAGATTTTGCGGAGATTGGGCAAGGTGTTGGTAGCAAACAGGATAATTTTGCACCTTTCAAGTCCGTTTCAAACTTTCAAAGTAACAATTTTTAATGCAGTTGAATCAATTGCTGATGGATTAAATTCGGTTTCCCAGTTTTTTAAACGTTCACAGATTGGAAATAAAGCCACTTGGAACTGGAATTTCTGTGTCTCCAAATGCATTCAATTTATCTAATTTTTATAAATCCAGCAGTGAATATTTTTTTCATCACAATCATGCATCAAATAAATTAATGAAGTTACCGGAGAATTGTGGAGAAATGTCATTAGCAGAGTTGTTGATTTGCGAAAATTCACTAATCATTTGGTTGGCTAAACGCGCATAGCGAATCCAAATATTTTTACAGTCTTTAAATCTGTCAACTCCCCCAGTACAACATTCAGGAAAACAGGAGTGAGAAATAAGACAGTGATCATCGTCAAAGACACCGTGGCTCATACGAGATAGCGTCGAAAGCAGACGGCTGCTTTGAGAATTCTTATCGAATTTGATGCAAACAGGATCGAACTGCCTGGCACTCTCAAAACACTCGTTGAATTCGCGGAGAAACACGTTTTGTTTGGCAGTCCAGCTAACCATGAACCAGGGCCGCAAAATAATGCGGTAGCGTTTATCTTTTGGCGTTTCGCGCAGGTTGTTTGCATCAACACGCAGGTTTACTCCCAGAAACCAGGCGTAATTTGACAATGCCTTGTGTTGTTATGCTTGAGATTTGCTTGAGATTGTGGCAGTTTGCTCATTGCAAGTGCAAAATGAACGAAAGCAATAATCTGAACGTTTATTTGGGATAGCGCTTCTTTACCGAGAAATTGAAGGTGGTAGATATAAAGACATGAACGAACATCTTGTACAGCACTCTAGTAGCATCAAGCCAAGATGACCTCTCTGAAAGCATGTAAACGGGTTATTCTATCTTGAAATTTCAAATATTTAAGGTATCTTTGCAGCTGTGGCAACGCGTATATTTATCGTTTTGGACGGTATCTTGGGCGCTTGGCAAAGACAGTGCGTTTTTGGCTTCCGTAAAACATACCTCACAAAACCAACAGAACACCAGTCTTAGATTTGCTACCAGATGAAACTAACTAGGCTACTTGTTGTCGAAGAAAAATTACTAATTGCGTTTCAATTTCACAATAAGAAAATTCTATGAGATTAACTATTTTCACGAGAAATTTACTTGCAGTCGAAAAAAATGAATATGCTCATCACCAAGATTCCAGCATATAACGCTAGTTTCGTGGAATACTTTTCTCTCGTTGCATTGCTTACACCAAACCTGTTTAAGCGTAATTCCCGAGAGATTTTACAGAAACATGCTACAGTTTTAAGATTTTCAAAAGCGGCATAGAGATCTAAATGAACGTAAGTGAGCCTAAGCAAGTGGTATGAATCGATAAAAACGCAAAAAGATAGAAAAACGTTCTTACTTTGAAACACTGAAATCGAAAAAAAGTTTATTATAGGAAAGTCATTATCACAAGCTTATTTCCCATGACCAAACACAGTCCAACATTTTATGTGATTTGTGCTAATTGGCATGGTTACTGGGTTCTATCTAGGCGATAGACCATGGTCAGCGTGATTGGCATTCTTGACGAACTCTCGACGAAAGCCACGCGAAAATGCAATGTGCAAGGACTGCAATCGATTGCACAGATCTGCGCAAAGTATTTAAACTATTAAACTCAATCGTCTTTAACGATTCTCTCCGCAAATGTGGGTCGGGCCTACATGAGTTGGATCACATGGTCGGCTGATCCAAGCGGCAAGTGCACATGAGGCGCTGTGCAGATTAGAACCGATCGCTTCTGGTCGCTTTATTTGTTTGGTCACAAAGTGGCAATCTCTTAGCGCACTCAGCAGTCCAGATTAGCTGGAATTAGTGGCAACAGATCACTTTGTTTGCATTAGGAAACAACATAATCTCGGTGTAAATTTGCGAGAAGGGCAATGGGAACCTTGGCAAATGCGCAAGCTCGCGTCATTGTCCATCTTTCATTTCAGCATGCGGTTTGCTGCTTTGCTTACCCGTTGGCGCTACTAGTGGTAACACAGACAACGCCCAAATCGCCCCTGCATGAAACGTACTGAGGTTGTGGAGAATTTCAGGTGTGCCGCAGAATAGTTCAGTGATTATCATCAAGTTGGGAGTTTGCTGCTTAAAGTTTATTTATAAAACAAAGTTATACAAACTGACTAATCTTATCAAAATCCACCAACCACTGAAGCTTTCTGCGCTGCAATTCAACTGCTCACTAGCAGAACTGGAACGAGAAAACTTTTACGGATTCGACACATAGTTGCAGTACGGAGAGAGTTAATAACTGATGCAGGTATGGACGCTGCGAATCATGCGTGATTTGCAAGTTTTCAAATTTGGGAAATGTTTTCGGTGACAAGCGTATTCTCTCAAATGTTTTAATTCAGAATCGGAAATTTTTATAACAGCAGCGCAACAAAAAATAACATAAAAGAACTGCTCTTGCACACATCTTGTTCATGAGGCATTGAAAAATCAAAACTATTCAGCGTTATTTGTGGAAAAGCAAGTCCACTGTTTCACTGTTTGTTAGTACAAGCGCTTGATACAAAAGCGCGAACTCGCGCTGTTGAGACAATCACAAACGCATTTAGTATTTTCGCGATTGCGAAGAAAACNTTTTGACTTTCGAAAACGCCCAACCTGTCCTTGTTGTCCGAGAAGTCCNCGAAGAGGGCTTCAGTTCACGCAAACACTCAAATGTTTCCGGTCCGCTCGTTACAGACAAGGGTCGTTAATTTATACGGACAAAACGCGAGGAAATACACAGATAATCGTCGAGCACCGGGAAAGTGTTTCGAGCTCGAAGAGTGGCGGTCGCCGCGCTCCGGCGCTCGCCCCGGACAAATCCGGCCATGCAGCGCAGATAAAGCATCGAGTGGACTCGAAATGGCGAAGATGAGCAGTTCTCAATTATTGGGTAGCAACGGCGATACGACGTGAAGAATGCTCGGGCCATCTGAGTGGCAAGACATTCGCTCCTGAGTGGACGCTGGCGCCAATTAGCGGCGGCCATCGCCTTCTTGGGAAATTGTCAGGAAGCGAAACTCTCGTCGTTCCTGCTGCGCAATTATCTTTTGTAAGCTCGAGGCCGCCTCCGCGCTCGGCTCTCGGAGCGAGGACCGCATCAGTTGGACTTCGTTGTCCGAAGGCGCTCAGGAAGTTGTTTGGTCTTGACAATGAGGCTGATTAAACACGCTCGACCCTAATTGCGCCTGCGAAAGCACTCATAGCTTTGACACGGACAGCTCTTGACAACACGCGAACTAGGACTATCCAGTCCGCAACTACCGGTACCGATTAATTCGTAAGAGAGACGAATCACTTGACGACAGTAACCGGCCGCTCGGAGATCGCCAACCGCCAATTGCTCGGAGAATGTCTGCAAAGAGCAGATCCTCTCGCGTCCTCTGACGTGATGACTCGAAATGTTATTAATCACTGCTTCGCAAATATGTCTACGCGGCTTCCCGGGGGCGGATGCCCGCGCGAAAGTTGTGCAGCATCTGGATCGATCCGAGGGTGTCACGACCGGATACAATTCTGACCGAACAATGTCGAATGAGTTTGTCTTTAACATTCTCTGCTTCACAAGAACAGCAAAGAAACGAAGCAGAGATGCCGTTAAATTCTCCAAAGTTTTAAACACTGCTTTTGTTAGTCGGCCGCCGCGTGCTCTGGTGTCCTTCGCTTGACCTTGTGGTCTCCTTTTCCAGCACGCACAGAAACACCTGTTTGGAGTTTTTCCAGATGTGTTTCCAGAACACGTCTTCCAACGAATGTGATGACTACGCTAGCATTATGTGGCACAGGGTAAGTTGGCTGGAACGAGCAAAGTAATCGCGCGATCCCTCTGACACGGGCACGGCTCTCCTTGGCAAATGACACGATTCGATTGGCCTGAAGTTTGCACCGTACGAATTACATTTCTCTATGTTGTGGTGTTCGCGAGGT
>JGI24158J21664_10000212_pt1 | contig 44714 bp, 33 predicted proteins | sample Ectturendosymbi3_FD_21664 | JGI IMG/M metagenome (IMG submission 21664) | reverse complement strand
TAAACGTAGGTAAAGTCTTCACCTTGCTTTCCCTATTTCCCTACATTTAGTATGGACTTCCCTATTTCCCTACATTTAGTGTAGACACTAAATGTAGAGAAGAAAATTTTGTGGGGAAACACTTCCCTATTTCCCTACGTCCCTTTTTCCCTACAATTAGGGTTGCCCAAAGTCACCAAACGATCAGGTATGCAGAAATGACATTGTAGGCTAGATGGGCATGTGTGCAGGGGCCAAGAAAGGGAGATTGAAAGCATGCATCCACCACCTGGTAAGAGGATATCAATGGAGTTTTTGGTAAGGTGGGGCTGCAGGCATGATGTGCAATAGCATTGAAAAGATTTGTAACTTTTACAAAGAGTGGAAATATTTACAATATCATCTTTGCAACGCTAAGCAACTTGAAAAAGACTTCAAACACACCGCACTGTAAACCATACCTCTTATAAAATGCATGACAACTGTTTTTTTTGCCATGAGAGTGATGTGTACGTGCGACCAATGCGATTCAACATTTTTTGTACACTAACACTGCAACTGTCAGCTCTGATAAAACCCAATTGAATTTAGGGTGGTTGGTCTTGCTTTTAAAACACCTCTATAAAACAAGATTAATAATCTGTATTTATAAAACTTCTGCATCGACCCGATGGTTTCATTGATTTCACACTAAACTGCCCCCCCACATTTTACAACACATTTGCGCCCATCAGATGTACTAGGTGTGTACAAATGAAAAGGTAGAGCATGCACATATGTAAGAGAAGTGAGAATAAAAGTTACGAGGTAAAAGGCAGTGCAGTAACTTATAACATTGTAGAACAACGGCACATCGACACGGCAGGGACAAAAATTGATACAGTACAAAGTTTATCCACACAGACAAACAAACCAACCATGATCGTGAAGTCGAATAGCAATACAAACCCATGGACCATAATGGCCTATGGAGTAGCACTAGCCATAGTATCAGTATCACAGTTGCATGTTTGTTCACCAGGCACATGGAATCCACCATGAGATTGAAGCTCTAGGCAAGAGTGGAAATAGATCAATGTAGAAAAGATTTGACAATATTAGAAAGTAATCCATCCAATAAGTGCTGGAATGAAAAACAAAATAATAGGGTTAGTTGTTGAGTTATGGTCATTAGCTAATACTATGCTTAAAAGCACTAGTGTTCCTGTATGCTTTCGAGGAATCACTAGCAGGCTAGATGATGATTGGAAACTATGTTGTTGATTCTAGCAGACATGAAAACAAATACATATTTTGTATTCATTCAACTTCAAATCAAAAAACAACTTGACTATGATTTTAAACTTCCTAAAAAAGGGAATTATTGTCACAGCCAGTGTCCTTGTGCTATGATTTCAAATTAAGTGAAATCTAAATAATTTAATTATGCTACACAAAACTACAATTGATGGATAGATGCAGAAAAAGCAAGACGGCCATTATTTGTGCCTGTAGACATGAATTGCACCAGTCATAGACATAAGGTAGTTATTTTTCATGATTATCTTAATTAGTGCATTGGGTAAAATGTGATTTATTTGCTGTGTGTGGTGCTGTTTATTTTCTTTGCTTCCATTGAGAACCTGACTTACAAGTTAGAATGCAATGCAAATTGTTCAAATTGACCTAATCGTTCTTTTTTTTATTTGTTTGTAGCTCCTTAAGTAAAATATGTTTTAGTTTTAATGATTACCTTGTGCTAATAAACTCACTATCTCTAGCTATATAGCTGCTTGATAGCACAGGCTGTTTTAAAAGCCTATATAAATACTTAAAAAATTTTGTAGTTTATATGTTGTTTTCATTTGTACACTACAGTCCTTGGGCACTAGATTTCCTCATGGATAAATGACTTTTGGTTAATACAGTATGGTATAATGTTTTGCAAAATATTGGCTATTTGTTTAATTGAAGATGGAAAGGAGAATTCAGCCAATTGCTACAGATGATTCTTCAATTACGTTTTTTAAACCATTGCAAGAAGACAGTGTTCTGACCCAGTCATCAGTTTTCCAAAGTGTTTTGAGTTTGTTTACCTCTGTTAAAAGTGAGTGAGTACACCATTAGATTTGTGGAATATAGGTGACACGTCAATTTTCTACCTTATACTGTAAACTTAGCTTGATTCAATTGATATGTTTTGTGTGATCAACAAAATGACTCATTTGCATTTGTAAATTTTTTTATGCTAACTTTTAAAATGTTTGATGAGTTCACCTTTGCAAAGCCTTAAACTTTAGGTTATATTCAATGTACCATACTTGATAGCAAGCCAGTTCCAAAAGTTAATTTGTTTTTTATATTACGCTAACATTTGACATTGCAAAGTTAAACTGTGTAAACATTACTTGACACCAAGAGTTATGGGCAAGACAAGCTTGTCTTATGCTCCTGCTGGCTGTAAACACTTGTATAGTGAAATGATATTTTAGATTTGCATCGATTAGCAAATTTGTTGAGATGCATACAATAATAATGCATAAATAATCACACTTAATGGTTGTTTTTTCAAGTCTGTATTATCTAAAAACATGTTTTACCATCTCCACCACCTTGTGCTGGATCATACTTTCATTTAGTTTCTGGTTTAGATATTACTTCACTCCCAAGGGTCATCAGACATATCCACAAGTTTCTTTGCAAGGCAGCTCAAAAAGGGGTGGTGGACTAGCCATACACACTAGTGCATCAGTGGTTTAATTGTGACTGGTTGAAAGCAGTAATTGTTGAGGAAGTCTTTGTATTTTCAGCATTTTGCAGCCTTGGCCTTTATCGCTGCAATGATTGCCTAAATGGCACCAATTTGATAGTGGCACTGAGCATAGGTGTCCACAACTGTTGCATTACAAGGCTTAGACCTTTGTGCCAGGTGCCCAAAGTCAATCCATCAGGTCTCCTATCCCGTGTCAAGCTGACAGGCTCTAAGGTAAAGGGGAGATACGGGATTTTGTTGCAGGATTGTAAGATCAAATGCAGATTTTCATTAATTCTGTAATTACTTGGTTAGTTCCAATGACTTAGAATTACATTTTGGTCCTCTAACTTCATGAACAGCATTGATGATTTGGTGCAAAGTAAGGCTTCACTTGCAATACTGCACTCTCTGTGTAGCACCTGTTGAATAGTTGCATAACCTGTAGCACAACCTGTAGCACAGACATAGCAGAAACAGACACTGCAGCCCATTCATGACAGTGTGACTGGAAGTACAAAGTAACATTTTAAAAGTTTTTGAATCCTGCTCAGGAATCCAGGGTAGTCCACTGCCCTTGGGCTTGTTTTTTGGTTGATTTCATATACTTACGAACATTTTAGAAAACCTGTGTTTCCTGCAACTATTCCTGATTTTCAGAGACAAATGGAATGGTGCCATTTTTTATAAAAATGTTCCTGAAAGCCTATAAATAGAAAATTGGGGCACCCTACTATCCTGGGTTACCTGATGTGTGGCAAATTTTGTGCACCCTAATGCAGATACAGTTTTGTTGTAAAAGTGATTAAAAATGGATGTCGCAAAGTCAAACATAGTTGGTCTGGAAATGGCACATGTCCCAGGAAAACATAGTCAAATTTAGGATTGCATTATACCCTTATTTCCTGACCCGTATAGAATTTGAAGCATTTTTGAGCAGGGTTTGCAAAACTTCAATTTGTCTGTTTTTTAACCTAAATATGGATTTTAGATAGCAATTAAATAAAGTAAAGATCATAAACATGACACAAAACACAAATGTTGTTAGTCTTAGACCAGGGGTCTCAAACATGTGGGGTACAATGCTCTTTGGGAATTTTCAAGTAATTAACATTTCAGTTCACGTTTTTTTTAAGGAAAATGTTAGGTACCTGGTATGGACCTGTAGGGACCCAATTTCTCTGACTGTAGGGACCTTATGATAATTTTCTCTGATTCTAGGGACCTGAATCAGCTCCCTAAAACACCTTAAAAAACCCTGTTTGAGTTACTGGGTTCATTCACTGGTGTTAAAAGGTGTTCGGCCAGTGAGTGAACAGGCTTCTTCCAAACAAACGCAGAGACTGCTAGAAATGATTTGCCTGTAACTCATGACACCTTTCGTAGGAAATAAGATGTAAAATCTGATTTTAGTAAGGTCCAGCCACCACCATTGTTGTGTCAGCATCATGATGTGGCCCTCGGGTTACTTTAAGTCCTCATTTGGCCCTTGGGCAATTTCAGTTTGAGATCACTGTCTTAGACCGTGGCCATGATAGCAAGTAAGTTGTGCAGATTTTTAGTAAATGTTGTTTTTATAGATGCTGGTGCTGCTCGAAGTTCTTCAACCCCACATCTGCAAAATGACACTACTGATGTTGATGATGTTTCATGGAGAAGTAAAGATGCTTGCAACTCTAATAAAAGTATCATTAATTTTCTTTTGTTTCTTTCATGTGGTAATATTCTGCATGTATCTTTTTACATAAAACTGTGTGTAATTGTTTTCAAATGAAAAAATTATGTCCACAATTATGGTTTTTAGTAAAAGTAGCCAAATTACATACTTAGATATTAAAGTTATAAGGCATTAGTTCATATTAAAACCCATTTGCATCGCATTTGCATGTTGTGAATGCTACCTGATGACAAATAAATACTTTACCACTACTACCCAATAATACCATCTGAACGATCAAAGTAGGAAGAATCAGTGACATGTATTTCAGAAAGTATAGGCCATATAGCAATGTTTCCCAACCTTTTAGGCTTGCAGCAGTGCAGCACCCTGCAGGAGAGAAATATAATTTGCAGCACCCAGCAGTGAGCCCATAGCATCTTTCTTCAAGGTTTGATGTCATTTTGAAATAGTATTTGTAATGATATGTGGAAAATCATATTAGCTCGTGGCACCCAAGGCGGGCGCATCACCCCATTTGGGAACCACTGCAATAAAGCTTATTTTTAGCTGCATAGTACTGATGAAAAGCATAATCCTGAAAACATGGGGCTAGACAACTTTCACCAATTTAAGGTCACTCAAGCATAGTTCTTGAGCTACACTCATTTTTGTATAAATGTTCTGAATGCTTCCTGATGACAAATAAATGTTCAAATCAATGGAATTCCTTTGTGTAATGTGATTGAAATTGGTGTTGTTTGTCCTTGAATTTTTATCTAACTTGTGTAAAATTCATGTGACTCACAAGCCCTAATAAACTCAAGTTTTTACTGTTGCATCTATAACTAACGTTGTTTTCTTCCACAAGCATCTGAGTCTTAGATTTCATCTCACCTTGACATGGGGTTTGCACAATACACATCTCGGTGGTGTTTTGTGTATAATGAGTAATGTCAATGACTAATGCATTGCAAACATTTAACATTTTTACCTGTGTATTTCCTTCCTGTTTTTTTTAATCATTGAGAAATTTTTTTTGAATTCATCATAGAAAACTAAGTCAATTCAGCCAAAAATATCTGAAAATGAAGATGACAGAAAGTTGTTAAGTTATTGTGGACAAATTACTGAAATGTCTAAGCAAAAAAACTAGTTCCCTTCTAATACTTCAAACTGCCAATTTTTTCCTGTCTTTTGCTATGGAGATGTTGTTTATGACAACTGTCCTGTTGCAGACACCTATCTTTTAAGAAGCATCTAAGCTTCTGCTGCAAAGCCTATTCTTGGTTTCCTCAGCTCTTAGGACCACATGTGAGATTATCTTGAATGATTGAAGTCCAATGTCACTACATTTTTATTGCCAGTGTCACATTCTTATCGTGTTTTGTAATATTTGTTTTGTGCCTTGTCCTTTTTTCATCTCTCTCTTGCTACCAAGTTTTTCAGAATTTTTTTCTAACTTTTTGTCATGTTTTCATCTAAATGTTCAGCAGCCTTCATGCAAAACTCAGTCTCTTCACGACTCATTTTTTGTAAAGGTTTGAAACTGTAACCATGTAACATTGCCATTGTAACTTTAACATGCCAGCCATGTAACGTTTGGCATTTGTATGATTATAACACTAACCCAACTGCAAGATTGTGCATGCTTTGTTTGTGCACATGAGACACAATATTGATGGCCACTGCAATTGAATGTGCCAATGTGGTGTTGTAAAAATTAAACATCACATTCAAATGTGCTCTAACTTTTGCTTTTTACATCAGCTCCATCCTACTGACAAAGATACAAAAGATCGTTGCTGGTGAAGGTGTCATGTCACATACAGCATTTGAAATAAAATATTCATATTTGGGCATCCAGATTAAACCAGATACCCATACTTGCTCTTGTTTAAGTAGACTTGCTTATTTATGCCTAAATGCCCATATTTTTAGATGGACATTACCAACTTTTATTCTTTCTTATGTTTGTGTATATATGTATATTATTATTCATTTTCATTAAGTTTGTTTTTTGCATGTCAAATGCTTTTTTGTGTGTTTCTCACTAGCTTCAACTGTGAAAATAATGAATAATTATTCCAGGCCTTAGTCTACCATTATTTGCATTTTTGAATGAACAACCAAAAACTCAAGGTTGCAAGCTAAAGATGAATTGCATTAAAATGATCCACTGCCAAAACAATTCTGAGAATTCTTCAAGATTATTTTGTGTCAGGATAACAGTGTTAACTTTGGTAATTAAGAAATGTTGACTAGTATAAGAAGTAACAAGAGCAGGCAAATCCGTTTTGAGTCTTAAATCTGTTTTGGGCCAATGCCTTCTAAATTAGTCAAATAGTTCAACTTGGTTGATTTCAAGTTTTCTTAGAGCTTCATAAAAGGTTAAAGTCAAATTTTATAGTACCAAAAAATTTCCTGTTTAGCCTTGTTTCATATGACATTTTGTTACAAAATGCATTTTGTCCTGTGAGACCCATTTGTTCTGTCCATAAAACAGATTTTTCTTATCTGAAAGTGCAGGGAGTGTCTGTTTTTCTTTTTTAACACTTTGACAGCCGGCGTACGATATATTCGCACTTTGAAATCGGCCTAAACCAGCAGTTGCCGGTTGCCTTACCAACACCATAGCTCCTCTGCTGATTGCGCTAGAGAGCTGTTTTAGGGCAGAAACGGATTGGCCAGTCATCTAGTCTGCACTCGAAAAAATTTTTTTGGTTTGGGGTGCGGATTTTTTATGAATGACGTCATAAGTGAAGTAGTTTTTGGGCCATTTTGGCTCATGTTGCCTGGCATAGGGCCCAACCGCTTGGCCAAAGTATTTCGCTGAGGTTTTCATTGGAAACTAGGCTCGAGTCTGAGTCTTTTGAGCCTTTTATCGACTTTCTAGCATTTCTGGTTCAAAAGTTATGATCTAAAATAAACAAATTAATTATTATCTAATTAACTAATTAGTCAAAAATTTTTATTACTTTAGATCATAACTTTTGAACCTGAAACCCCAGCAGGTCATCCAAAGTATCAAAAGACTTCGATTGTGGCCTAGTTTCCAATAAAAACCTCAGTGAAATACTACCATCTAACGGTTTAGGCCCATTGTTCCAATATTTATAATTTTATATTATGGAAAGCGGAGTAAATATTCCCTACAAAGTCATGCTGAAAACAACAACACGAAAATCAGTGATTTAAGTGAAGAAGTTTAATATTTTGTGTTTGTGCAACTTTGCTTCGGAGAAATGTACTGTAGGTTTTTAAGGTGCTAATCTACTTCCTGTCTTTAGGTGAATCTGAAATCAATCAAGTGACTGGTGATGATGTTGAGAATGAAGCTTCTCATACATATTTGACTAATGAAAAGTCTCTCACCAGACCTGGGAGTCTCAGAATAAAATCTGTGAGCAAGGTAAAAAAACATCAATGTTATTTAAACCATAAACAACACTTAATTGATGTGAATTTTTGTTTGTTAAACCTTGTTGCCTGCCCTAACATAGAAATGTGAGAGATTGTTCACATTTTATAAGGTTGCTTTTATAAATCTGTTTCAGCTATTACAAAAACAAGTGATGTGCGAATTGTGGTCTTACATGTTTTGTGTTGAAGTCATTTAGTTCATCTCCATTTCTGTACTTTGATGAAAACTCCGTTTAGTTGGCTGAAGTGTTGGTGTTGTTTTGAGCAAACATTTTAATATTTTTTTGTTTCTTGTCAGCTGCTATTGTGATTATGTTCAGTTCAGTTTATGGTCATTTTGTTTTGCTAAGTACAAATCCATGATGAAGATCTTATCAAGTGCCTATTATCAGCAATCAGCATGCAATAAAATTGCAGTTTAAAGGTTGAAAAGTTGTTGGAACCTAGGTTAGAAATTTGTGTTGTGGATAATCTTCATTGGAATCATCAGCTTATGTTACCATTAAATGTTTGATATCACATGTTATGGCTGTTTTCAACACAACAGTAGTGTGTTCATGAGGTAGTACAGCAAACTTCGGTTAATCTGGATTCAATTTGACAGACAAATTCATCCAGACTAGGCGAAGATCCAGATTATCTGAAAATATTTGTTTCAAGCCTGATGTTGTCTATAGTAGAATTCCAGAAAAATCACCTTAATTGAACACATTAGCAATCCAGTGATGATAGAATTTTTTTAAACAAAGTAAATTTACTAGCTGTATTTGCACCAACTTTTCAGCAATACTTTGCTTTTTCATCTTATGATTTTCATCAACGTATTGCAAGATTTTCAACTTTTCTGTGAGTGTTCTGTCCTGACGACTTCTTTTGTTTAGCATAGACATCTCTGCAAAGATAGCAGTAGGCACTGCAACACATGTTTGTAACTTTACCCACTGATTACCCAAAAAGCATTGGGAAGCAAACATGACAACTGAATGTTGCATCATGTGTGCAATAATAATAGTGGTGTTTGGTCAGCTGAGCAATTACAATGTTGCAATGTTGTAAATCACAGTGTAGTTAGGCAAGCATCTAACAGTGAGCACTTGTGAACAAATATGTAACTGCAATGTGGAATGGTGTACAAATGCACAGCTGGAAAGGTAGGAAAATCCAAATTACGAGATGTAAAAAGAGTAACTTCCATCTGCAACAGCTGAGGATCTGCATTAAACAATCTGGATTATCCAAAGCTTTTCATTAAGAAAAAAATTAGAAATCATTCGTACCTCCAATTTTACCTGAATTAGTCAAAAATATGGATTAACCAAATCTGATCTGGATTAACCATCGGATCAACTGTAGTTTGCTGTATGTTTGCTACTCTTGTACTTGAATAACCCACTTGGCTTTTGGAATTCTCATGGTTTTGCCATCCATCTGATCTTTTCAATCTTTAATGTTACATTTATCAGTGTCACATGATTCTTGCTGTCCTATCATGTGCTTTGCATGAGGCTCAAGAATAGCACAGGCAGTTAGTGCAGCTGGTATTGGTGAAAACATCTGGCTTAGCTTTACTTCTTTTTAGTGATGTGCTATTTATAGAGTTTATGAAATATAGATTCCAATTTGGAAGTTCAAATCGTTGTGAGATTTTCGCATAGTTTGTACATCTGGAAAAGTTGAACCTGTAAATGTTGACATCTTTGCTGTTAGTTTGTAAATTGGTCACCACAGTAACAGTCTTTCCTTGCAGCTTTATGGTATGATCTCTTATCTTAATTTTGAATTTTTCTTGCAGAGAAAGGAAATTGTTCATGGCAGTGAAGTAGAAGTGAGATTACGGCATTTTTCTTCAGTTTTTCAAAATCTTCCCAGACTGATAAGTGGGACACACCAACAAATGAAAGAATCCCAGGTAATTAAACATGTAATAGCATCCACAGCGTAAAACCTTAGGAACATGCTTCTCTTTAAGGACTGCAAAGCCACTATAGTGCCAGTGACTTTGAAAATCAATCATTGAAGTTGAAGAAAAAAAATCAAAGCTTGCGTTTGCTTCAAATATGACTTTTAATGTTCAAACCTTTGTACCAATTAATGCATTACGAATAATCTACTGGTATTACTGTTTCATTTATAGTCATCTCCAATATTGCATATCCTATGGGACAGACTGCAATTCTGTGCTTCAACCTCTTAATACTGTGCGTAATAATCTATTGCGTGCTCTCACATTTATTCATGTCAAATGTCATACAACTCCTTTGTATAAAGAAATGTTATTTTTTATAGTAAAGGATACTTATCAATTAGAGCTATCTAATTTAATGCACAAATTTGATAACAACACATTTTTACCACAATTGTATAATGAGCTTCTTTCAAAAGATTACAGCAATTCACTCTCACTTGACTAGATCAGCTGCAAACTAAATTTTCTTTATCCCCAGAGTTGGCTTTTCTTTGGGTAAAAGAAATTTAACGTATCAAGGAGCAGTGACGGGGTCCAGAATATCGCAACTGTTTTGGAGATTTTTTTATGGTAAATTCTCTAAAAGTTACAAAAGTTTATTATCGCTCTGATTTTTCATAACAAATCTCATTTTGTAATTGCCTCAAACAATTTCATTTCATCTGTTGCATGGTACTTTTTTCTTCTGATAAGTACTTCTTAATCATTTTTTGTCTTGATGCTTTCTTGCTGGTATTTGTTTTTTCACTATTGGTGACTAAATATTGACAGCGCTACATTTTCTATGGCCTGTATCGTATCTTTCTATGGATTAACTGTTTTGGAGATTGAATTTGTTGTTGCTGTTTGCTGTGTTTTGGTATTTCAGTTGTTTTTTTCTTCTGTTCTGAACATTTACTTATCACACTCGGCTACTTAACACTTAACAGTCAAAGTCGTAATGGCCACCAAGATACTTCATGCAACTTTAGAAACACCTTGACAAGAGGATCTTCAGGTTGTTGGGTGTTGCAAGCCCACAATTTATTTTATTGGTGATATTCTTGTGTATTTGTACTATTTCGACTGTCAGAATCTTGAAACAATACAATTTCTGAATGTGTCATTTGGTTCTGTCACGAAAGTAAGAGCTCATTTTTTAAGATAGTTGAAGCATTGAGGTTCACACAAAATTTCTGCATTCAATACAGGTCTGTTTTCAACGAAGCTACATCAAATTATCATTGTTATTAACCTTAGTCTGATAGCAGTTTTAATCATAAAATAGGATGCAGAGGGTTATTAAACACTCATTAAGACTAGAGATAGACCGATATATGGGTTTCACCGATATAGCGGTATCGGCCAAAACGACCGATTTTATCGCCTCAGTAGGTGTTGACAAAACGCTGTTATATTCCTCATGCATCCAGACAACTTTGCCAAGAGAGCAAAACGAACCAAGTCAAGACAGTGACCTTGTAGCAACACTAGCAGGTGTGTTTTCATAAACAAGCAGACAAGATGAACCATGAAATACGTGTCGGTCGTCGCAACCGAAACAAAAGCATCATCATTAATCAGATTAATCAAAAATCATAGTGAAATATTGAAATTGGTATAATTTGAAAAATTTTAGGTCATAAATTCTGATTTTTGTAGTTTTGAAAAAAGGTAAGACATTGAATATACTATACTTCTGATAATGAAGCAGAAAACAGGATTTAAAAACTTTGCAAATATCGGTCATCGGTATCAGCTGTCGGTCCACGAATGGCTGATATATCAGTGTCGGCAGGGCCGGCCCTAGCAAGTGCGGGGCCCAATGCAAAACCTAGGCGCGGGGCCCCTCTGAACAGTGGTGTTATGACGTCATTGTGCTCAGTCAGTCAACCGTGGTACGACCTTTTATGAAGATGTTTTAGCAGAATAATTTTATGTACCGCTGTATCAGTACTACTCGTAATTAAGCCGAAAATTCTACAATGGAGATCCGAGTGGAGAGTGTAAGTGCAAAGTTACGTCAATCAAACCGGACTACGGATTGAAAGTTAAGCGAATTTGAACTTACAACAAAATTTCTTCGCTTTTGTTAAACGACACTTTCGTTCGAAAAGCAACTGACTTGGATGAAACTGCTAACATGAACTGTTTACCTTTCTCACTTATGGTAACCACAAGGGCAGACGCGTTCTTGGTAACGTTTGGACCACGATCAGCTATCTGCTTTGTGACACAATACATGAAAAGAACCAAATTTCACAAGAGAGAAACCTGTCCAAAGTTCCCCTAAAATCCGATTTTATAGTTACTTTTAATGCATGGACTTGGTATGCAAACTTTTCTTTATGAATTTGTAAATGTAGTACAACTATCACGTCACAGATATAGAAACACTTATCAAACGCAATGTGTTAGGCGCATAATGGTTGATTGATGAAATAGAAGCCTGTAGCCGCCCAATATAATGATAAACTGGAACGAGTGTGCTGGATGCATTCACGAGTGTGCTGGATGCATTCACGAGTGTGCTGGATGCATTCACGAGTGTGCTGGATGCATTCACGAGTGTGCTGGATGCATTCACAATTTTTGCCTTGCCTAGTTAAGCTGCAGGGCAGCTTCAAGTGTCCTTTACGCTCATGAACTTGGACTTTGAAGTAGTGGTTTTCCACCTACTTACACTCGCAAATAGGCAAAACAATAAAAATTAGTGGGACGGCAAATGTTAGAAGTACTTGCACGACCGACAAGTAACGCGAAACAATTTTGTGGACGAAGGAAAGAAAAAAATTTTTAGTGCAAACAATTCACACAATGTTTCGTTGGTTTGCATGAGATTTAGGCCCAAAAGCCAAATTTACCGAGCAAATCAAGAACTGCGGGACAGCGGTAGCGTAGCAAAGTGAACATGACTAAGTAATTCACACTTAATCATTTTTAATCAAGATATAATCAACTCGATTGCTTCAACAGTAACTGGCGACAAAAGTATCGTCGTTGCAAAAAAGATTTGTATGCAGGCCCGACATCGGCACGAAACATTTTGACAAACTTAATCCCAAACCCGGCCCGACCCGAAAAGCCTGGCCCGAGCTACAACTCTGCTGCAGCCAACCAAAAACGTTCCAAAACAGAAAGATCTTTCACGAACTGAACAACGTTACGTTGGCAGAACTGCCGTCAAAGTTAGTACGACAGACACTCACCTTGACCTGCTCATTGCGAGTTGAATCACTACATACTTTGTTTGCAATAACTGTACTGCAGTCTTAACTAGCACTAGTAACAGCCAAGCTTTATCCATAAAGAGTTTGATATGGTGGAGTGCAGATATAATGCTTATATAGCATGAGAAATGAGCACGTTTGATAATGTTCTGTAGAAGAAATTCATCGTTCGTTAAAACGAGATAATTGTTTGCTAACAACAAGATTTATAAGCCGTTTCTACTGTTTTCTCAAGCTCAAGGAGCATCTCGACAAAACGAACAACCTTCTCAAATACCATGGCACGGGGGCCCCAGAGGCGCGGGGACCAATGCAGCTGCATCGGTTGCATCGGCTTAAGGCCGGCCCTGAGTATCGGTATCGGCCGCAAAAAAAGCCATATCGGTCGATCTCTAATTAAGACCCGAGATAAAACTCTTGTCAAAGTTGAAGTTACTAAACTATAACAACCCTAAAATGATATCCTACCAGGGGTGCTTGTGAAACAGCTCAAAAAGCTTTGTTGCAAGGTTTCATTCACATTGTAGTTATGATCTAAGTTTTTGTTGTAGGATTTATTCAAAGCATTACTGAAGTGTGTGGCCACAGTTATGCTAAACATCTTCCTGTGTGCTATTTCAGCTCCTGCAACCAACCAGTGACAGCAATTTACGACAGTTCTGGATGCCAGATGAACATTGCCATCAATGTTACGACTGTGGTGACCGATTTACAACATTTCGTCGAAGGCATCATTGTCGGATTTGTGGTCATATTTTTTGCAAACGCTGTTGTTATCAGTTGATACCTGGTCAATTCGTTGGATATTCTGGTGATTTGTTGTTTACTTTTTTACATTTGTTGCATTATTGCAAGTGCAATATGTGTTTGCCAATGCTCTCTCTTTGTTTTGAGAAGTATTTTTGTAAGGTGCATTGTGTCATGGGTTTATTTGCTGAATGGATTTATTTTGCCCCAGGAAAAAACAGCTCTGTAGTATGTACTTTTATCACTTTCCTCTCTACCACACTGGTAGAAGATAATTGTAACAAGGGTACTACAGCACTGACCACAGATGTAAAAAAGAATAGTAGCCTGACAGAGATCGATTTTAGTTGAGTTTACACTTCTTTGCTGATCTGATCTGACTTGTGATAGACACTCGTTGTGACCCAATTTCTTCTTGTACGACGATCTGGATCATTTGGCACACTTCAAATACCAAAAAAGTATTCATGCTGTGAAGGGCACTCGTTTCGACAAGATATTGTTTGGTGTCCTGTAATCTTGCATGTAACCGTGTTCGCGACAATTTAAGGCTAACACTGCTTGATTCGAACTGAATGTGATCCATTTACATGTTCAGGAAATTGCACACATTTTCCAAGATTTGGTAGAAAGAAACTCAATCATGATTGATTTTATGTTGGTATATACTGTGCATCAATTTGTCCTTGTTACTGAACAGCTATCCTTTGCAGGAATGTTGCGGTCATGCACCTATTGCTACAACCTTCTCTCTCAAGCACACAGATTTTCCGTATTGAACAAAGCCAACAATGCTACTTCATTTACTTCAGAACATGAAGGGTTTCATGATGTAAGACTGCAGAGATGGCGTGGAAGCACGTGACTGCGCATTTCTTTGTGATATATTTTGTTCCAAAGAATAGTTTCACTTTAAATTACCTGATTTTGTAAAGTGATATTCGACCATGTACCGCAAAAGTTTTTTCAAGAGCATCATGTTTTTAAGCAACTTCTTGACTGATTCATGTTTTCTTTTTTCTTGGCATTGCAGAGTGTTCAAGATCTCTATGGACCTGATGCTTCTGAACAGTTGCATGCCATTCCCAGGTAGAGTGGTTTTGTTGTTCTTGTTGATTGCTGTGGCTTTGAATTGCTTACGTTGCCTAAAGTATTGTGATTTCCGATTGAAAATGATGAAGAACAATGCGAAATGTCTTGAAAAAATGAACACGTATAGGTTTTTGAAGGATGTTTTAGTTTCAGTGAAGTTATCAGCTTATGTTTTATGTTATTGACCAATTGACCTCAATTTTTTTACTGAATAAATTGTGCTTTAAGTCAAGATGTACGTATGGCATTACGTTCTTGCAAGTGAGAGTAAAGGCCTGAACAACAACAATTCTTTTTTTTGTTCATTTTGGGTGAGTTGCAGTTTGCCTTACAGACTAGATATCACTTCAAGCAATGAGTTCTGTTTATCATTCGATTCTACCTGAAAATGTGCTTGGTAAAGTTGTTATGATCTAAATTTTTAATGCGATTTGTGTTGTTGAGATCATTGGTCGCAGTTGATGAGCCTCGTTATTTTGGTACGCCACAGCACAAGGCTACAGATGAACTCAGAGAAATCGAAGTCGATGGTTTCTATGAATATTTCTCCGAATGGCGAAAGTTCTAAATTGTTTTCCCCCGGTACACCGTACTTCCTGCAGGAAGGTGGAGCATTGGTAAATTCAATTAAATAAATACACATTGTGTTGTTACCTTTTCTGTATAGTAGAAGCAGCTGCGTTAAAGTGCTAAGCATACTTTTTAAAAACAGGTTGAAAGTACTTGCTGATGAAGGTCATCAGAATGACTATATGTAAAATGTCATTACCGCAAGTTTTTTTTAAGTACCATTGTGTTGGTTTTGTTGTTTTCAAAAACAAGCAGAAATAGCCTGTTCAAGTACTGTCTATTTTATTTATTTTTCACTTGTTCGTTTATTACTCGAATTATATTTGGTGAAACAATGAAATGAACTAGTCTCTACACAAGTGAAGAATAGATCAATCACCAAAAAATTGGTTGGTTCAAACCCTTCACCTGTGTGGAGAGTAGGTACGTGAATACAGATATGTGCAAGTTCGAATTATCACAAAAAGATGAAAGCAGAACACAGTCGGCTTGTTCCTCGAGAGCTTGCAGCAAACTTGGCGCTTTTAACAATGAAATGACAAACAACTTTTAACGAGCCCTATTTTTCATCATTGTCATTATTGCATTGGCAGTTATCAGAGCTGCTGGCACCTGGTTGATGTGTTTATGCTTGAATTCTCTATCGCAGGCTTCTCGATATGATGTATTTGATGTTACGCAAGAAGATGTTTACGATGATGACGAGGAGGTGGACGACTTGAATGAATTCTGTACCGACCCTGAGCAAATTCATGAATTATGGGGAAAGATTGTTGATGATAAAGATGGACTGGAATTTCGCGATCATCGTTTCAGGTTCTGCAGTAATTTTGTTCACCATTGCAGTCATCATCATCATAAAGTATGTTTTTTTAGAAGTTGAAAAACGCTAGAGTGCCATTGTGCGTGAGAAGATAGTGAGAGCAACTACTAATTCGCACTGGTNTAAGNATTGGTGTCATACCTAGTATAGCGCAGGCCAGGGGTGGCGCCAACAAGTCGATCGTGATTGTAGGCAGTGCGTGATCGACCGGTCGATCGCCGAGCGTCAGTTGGTCGATAGCGCTTGATTTTGCACTGAATTGACAAGATACCTAAAAAGAACACTTTTCAATCAATATTACAGAAAGTGCATCGAAGTTATCCATCAATTGGTTGGTCACGTATATTCTTTGGTGCCTCTTGCGATGGCTGACCACAGGCTAGCGCGTCAGATGCCACGAAGGTGTTGTAAATGTTTTCCTATTATTGCGTAACAATTATCATTAGGCGTAACAGACACTTTGCCTTCTGTCTGTGCATCACTAACTAAGGCGATGGTACACTGTATTTGCACATGCGATGCTCAATTTTGGCAATTTGTGCTTGTGACTGTATTGCCGACCGGTCGATCGCGAGTTAGCAAGAAACCTTCTAGTCGATCGCAGTCGAAGACAAGTTGACCACCCCTGACGTAGGCGACCAGTCCGGTGATCGAATACAGCGTGCTGGGTTCAAATAAACGCGGCCAGACGGAGTGACCGGCGGTATGACCCGACCCTGAATCGAAACCCTACCTTCCAGTTCAGAGGCGAATGCTCAGCCCGTTGTACCAGTTACCAGTTACCTGGCCGCAAATTGCTGGTGAAGTTTAAATTCCTTATTTATTGACAGTGTATTCGCACTCGGCAGGAAAAACAGATTGTTGTGTTGGTAACTGTTTCGACCCTTGTATTTGCCCTACACGTCGTCCTTTTGTGTGCATGCTATCTCTGAAAAGTTGGAAATACCGCGTACTTGTGTCATTGGAGTGCACCTCGCCTGTGCTTCACTGACGAATAGAACTTCATTCGAGTGTTGTGGGCAGCTAGGGATTTTGATGAGTTTAGTTCGGTGAGACATGCGACCAGCGGAGTGTTAAACTGACATTTGATGAGGTGGTGTGATGCGTACAGCGTAATTAGTTTCGTTCACATTTAAAAATAACTTGGTCTCAACATTTTCCAGCAGTCTTGCAGGGATGTAAATTCAAAAACTCGCTAAGTGCGCTCGAGAACATGCATCTGGAAGTTTCATAAGTATTACTTTTTCTCTAAACCATGAATTTGCATTCCTTTCGATTTTTGCTAGTACAGGTACTTTTGTGTGATGGACTTAGTTTGCAAACGTTTTTAAAATATTTTTTAGGTTACGGAAATATGCACTGACGGTTACTGGTGCGGAGCTAGTTGACTGGCTGCTTGCGAATAAAATTGTTGCTACGAGGCAGCAAGCGAGAGCAATCGGCCAAGCGCTTATTGACATGCAGCACATCAGGAGCGTGTTCGACGACCGTGTAAGTTTCAACGATGCACTGTGCAACACCTTGAAAGCGACTGGTTGTTCACCTTGGCTGATGCAAATGGCATAATGTATGCAGAGCAGTGGCTTAGAAAAGGACTGTTTACCAACATAATTCAAATGAAAAATGATATAGACTAATTTATTTGAAGCCATCTTCAAGTTCAAATGGAATATGGCAAATACAATTTCAGCGGTCGAACAACGTCACTTGTTCAAAAGTCTATATCGCGTTTTTTTGGCCTAAATTTTTTGGTGACTTTTGTGGTTCTCAACCTTTTCGCTGAAGGGAGCCAAATCCAGACTTACAACCTTGTTAGAGGGCCGCACTAAAGAAATTTTAACAGAAGTCAATTGGCAAGTTTTGTTTTATCGCAGAACGAAGTCAGTTACACAAAATATTAAAGGTTTTATTGAAAGACTACTCAGGGCCGCACAAAGGGTGCTTGGGGACCGCATGAGGCTCTCAAAACAGTGGTTGAGAACCACTGGTTTAGGTTAAACAAGGGCGGCAAAGGTGTGACATTGCATGATGGGTTTTGCAGGTGTTCCACGATGCGTACTGTCTGTATCAGCGCGGACAAACTGATAGCCCCGGCCACGACCCTGTCCACTTCAACGTCCCGCCTGGCGCAACGAGTACTCCGCATGTGAAGATCCGCTTACCTCAAGGCTCCAGGAGATCCATTGATGAAACTTTTTCACTTGACACTGAACCAAAGTGGGTCAGGGAGATTTGCAATGATGATGAGAACGACCTTTCTCAAGTGAACAAAGACGAGAGCGCTCGGTTATGGCCCGATGGTATGATTTGTAATATAGCATGATTTAAAAAATTTTTTAATAATGTGCAGTGATGCTGAATTGGAAGAATTGATAAAAGCTTTTTTGTCACTTGACGAGTTTGTGATACTGGTAATTAGGGAATGCGTTGATCCAGAAAGCTGCAGTGATTTCGCTTTTTTTTAGTGCCCGTCTCAGGAGATCACGACTGAGGCTAGACCCCTTGTTGAAGACAAGTTTGATGGCTTGCTGTGGCCTGGGTGGGCACATATAAACCTCACTAGTTGCTTTTTGTAAAACTCCCAACTGTCTTCATTCTGTTGGGAGAAGATGCTCAAACCTGAGCCTCGGTATAATGGTTGAAAGTGAATAACAGCTTGTCATGTCTGGCATCAGTTGAAGAAATTCAAGAAACTCAGGGAGCGTTTTGTCACAGCACTGGAAGATACAGTAGTTTGTTGACAATCACAATTCGAAAACACATTTATAAATTACAGTGTGTGCCAACGTAAAACGCAATTTTGTGAATGTTGCCCAGGAACAAATAAACTAAAAACTGCAAAAATTTAAAAGTACTTCTTAGACTATAGCTATGCGTTTGTCTGCCACATGCCCTGGTCAATTCGTTTTGGAAAATCGCTCTTGTTTATCAACCCCAGGTGTTTCGAATCGTCGTTCATCTTCTACTCCGAGCGAACTGTTTGCTTCAGATGAAGAGTCGATCATTTCTTCTGTTTCTGGACAATCTGTTTCAAGTTACGTGGAAATTGACAGTGACCAAAACGTCATCAAATACAAGCGACCGAGGTGCTCCAGTGCATTTTCACAACTTGGTTTTGATCACTGATCACTGATCAGTTGTTTCCAGCATTCTTGGAATGCTGAGACCTTACGTTTGACATAGGCATTCGGGAACAACTTGCCTAACCCAGCGGTAGGGGGGAAGAAATTTTGTCCATTCTTCAACCAGTCACGTGCTTTTAACTGCCAAAGTTGAGTTTATTAGTTTATTAATTTATGCGAACCAGCTCTCGGCTTTTTGAAACCTTTTGCTATGAATCAGAAACAAGTGTTTCTTACGGTTGAGACACGTCCTTTTGACTGTTAGGCAGTGTAACTACGATCGTTGTGGGAAAAAGCTAATTACTGTTCCATTATAATACTTTATTCAAGGAATTCGTCCATTTGCGCAGTGTTTGATATACGCCATGCAGTTGTCAAGTCGTACTTCGAGGAGACTTGTTCCTTCTCGCTTACTACATTTTAACGATTTCCTTGCATGTTGAGTCTGGCAGCGTTAAAGCCATGCTGCTGGTGTGTTATGTATAAATTGCAAATATTTGTGAATAAACGAACTCAGGAACGCTGACCAACCTGGTTGTAAGTTTGGTAATGCCTTAGAAAAAAAGTTTTTTGAAGTTGTTGCATGTCTTGAGAGGAAATCTTTAATTTTTTTGATTTGATAAAAACTTAATCTCTATTGCTGTAGCTAAGTCGCACATTTCGTGAATTTGTCCGACCCTGTTTGGCAGCGCCCATGCATCACGTTTTGGTGGAAAAAGCGCCTTCTCACCTCAGCATTCGGAATTGACGGGACGACGGTTCGTTGATAAATGTCTGACTGAAATAAGTGGCGACTATTTAAGAAGTAAGTGTTCTGATATTTTCAGTTGTGAATGCGACTACAAACCACCAAGCTGAATAGCATAATCAAAATCTTTTGGTCTGCAGCCCAACCCCTGGTACTTCGCAGTCTTCCACTGCCCCATGCATTTTATAAATCGGTTTACTAGGAAGTCATGACAGCACGATATTAAAACAACCGTGCTGGCGCCACCCATGCGTTCTTTACTCGTGCCACATATCCATGCTTGTGATTTTGCATCAGAAACATACGGTTTTTAAAGTTTTGTGTTCATGCCGCATTCTCCATAAATATACAAACATATCAAACTATAAATCGCAATTTATATCGCAAAGTCAGTTTTTGTGTCACTGTGAGCCATTGCGCTGGATTGGATATTGAGTGTAGTCCAACGACACGTCAGCTGCTGATGCGAGCAACTTGTGTAAATCGCTTTGTCAAAACAAACCGAAGCATGCTTCGCACTCTCCTGGCAATGTACGCACAACAGGAAAATATTATGAAAAGCAGGGTTTTTAAAGGTGTTTTGGGGACCCGATTCGGGTCCCTAGAATTGAAAATCGGGTCCCTAGAATCAGAGAACTCGGGTCCCTACAGGTTCATACCGGGTACCTAACATTTTCCTTAAAAAACCCTGATGAAAAGTGAAAAACTTTTAAGATGACTGGCTTCTGTTATGTGCTGAACGGAATGACAATTTCACAAAATAGAATGCGTTGCATTGCAGTGAGTTTCAGCCAAATTGTGCTTCTTGTTGAGGTGATAGTAACATACGTTTTATCATGAAAAAAGCTAAGTGTAAGAGGTTGCAGATTTTTAAACATGGCATTTTGAAAAGGCTGTCTGTTTTTACGTCAACTTTCTTCTGAGACTTCGCTGGGGTAGTCGAGGATTAGCGCTACTGCACGCCACTCAGCACCGTTTCTTGGCCTTTCAGCTGCTTGATTACGAGGCAGCCACTGAGCTGGGATAGCTCTGAGCTATGAAGTTTTAATTCACATCACTTCAATTTCATTGATGCTGTTGTTTGTTGCTGAAGGAACTTTGTTCGGTCCTAATAGCATCAGTGCATTTCTGTTTCAGATTACCTGACATGGAATGGTACGTACTTGGCAAACTTGCGTGGAATCGGCAAATCTGTGTGGCCCGAAAGAGGCATGCACTCTTCACCAAGCTCTCCTCACGAAAAACAAATATTCTCAACGTTAGTAAACTCAGCCGCTTGTGTCTTTTTTACCATAACAAGCGCAGACTTAACGTAGATGTCAGAAGTAACCTGGTTTGGCCTACGAGGGCACAGTTTTGCAATGGCTTATGTCTTGCTGGATGTTGCTGTGTATTTTCGCATATGATGTTTCTTGAAGCTGTAAATGCAAATCTTGCATCAGCGTTGCTGACCCGGCCAGCCGTGATTGCGCGTCGTGCTGCATGTGTGTGCGGCGCGTGGTCGCCATGAACGGAATCTGGTTTTGCTTACTCGAGTTCCGGTGTGTATCTTTTAAGCGTCTGCAATTCCGACAGCACTCACCCGAGACAATATACGAGGGCTTTTAGAACTGTCTTGTAGCTTCAAATTAGCTTGAAGTATCTGAATAAATACGAATACGCCGGTTCTAACTTTACTCACGCGTCAATCGCTTGTCTGGTTGTGACAAAAACTCAACTTGAGGTGACTGGACTTCGAGTCGTTAGTCCAGCTCTGGGCAATTTGTAGTATGTGTGCATGCGTGCGCGGTTGGACTTTCGACTTGTTTCGAATTCTTTCATCTGTTCTACTTTTTTGTAGGCCATTGCGTATACTTACGGTTGTGCAAATCGTACATTTGTTATCAGAAAGCTTGTCTCGACCGTTTACTCTCACCGGAATTTTGTCGAAACACTATCGAGGTCAAACAAAATTACGCGACCAATACCTGGACAGGCTTGTCTTATAAGGGCAAGCACCTCATTGAGTGATTTTCAGCGTTTTGATACACGATCCAGTTGTAGCTTACATGCGATCGTGAAATAATGTTCAACTAATTTTTGACTTGGAAAATTTGATGTATACTCCTTGTAGCACCCAAATTGCACGATTAGCGTTTTACAGTGATGCGTCGACTTCGTATGATTTCTTTGGCTGAATGGTAGGATTTTGATAAAATTTTTTTGATACCAAATAAGGGCAATGTTGAAACTTTCAAAGACAAAACGTTTTTTAGTTTTTTATACCACCCATACAGCAAAGAACATGATACCACCAACAGCTTGTTGAAAGAATTACACTGCTGTGCTGATTTATTATAGTAGGTTTAAATCAAGTGTGTGTTTGTTGACTAGGTTTAAGAATCGTGCTTGTATTCGCTATATGTTCTTTCAGGTTGCAAAAGATATATTTCCGCCATTCTGTATTGTTTCTCAATCAGTTGTTCAAAACTGAACTGCTGGAACCTTCATGGGCAGGTGTTTTGGTCCCTCTGGTCCGCTACATTTGTGACACAGTTATCACGCATTCAGAAACGAGCATGAACATCTGTCATTACGTTCATGTCAAAAGGGTAAGTGCATCATGTACGGTAACCAGTGCCAAGTTTTCATGTGTGGAGGCCCGTGTGCGCAAAGCCATGTCGAGGGCACTTGCTCCGTGTGAACACTTTTTAGACTTTGAAAAAGTAGTCTCAAACCAACCCCGCACTCCACCAAGCTTTCCAAAACAAAATATTCTAATAAACTGGGTATTCGCTTTGCAGACTCCTAACGCAAGTTAGAAGGCCTCACACAGCGCACACGCCTAAATCCGGCATTGCATGTAATGCAAAATCATACGCGAATCCAACAGTCTTTAGCTTCGAAAACTTGTTTTTAACAAAAAGATTGACGATTATTTGAGAATCAACTGGTCACCTGGGAAGCTGATAAGGACCTTACGATTGGTTGTCTGCGTTAGAGAAGCTTACCAGATAAGATTATACGGAAATGTGGCCATGGAATTTAGGATGCAGGTCTTTTGACTTCCATGAAGGGAGTTGCTGAGAATCAAACTAAAAATCTGTAAAGGTAGACGTACCTGTGTTTTTTGCCTAACTAGATGTTTTTGTCTGACAAAATCAAAGGGTTTGCGCCTGAAGTTGTCTTGGTGCCTTCATTTCTAAATCACTTAGCGTTAACATCAGCAACAGGAAATGTCTCAGCCAAATGAGTATCTTTTCGGCAAAACAATGGATAATAATCGCCTGTGATTTTGATCAGTTTGTGCCACGCTGTTAGTGTTTGGCGTACGCTGAGAGTAACTTTCTTTGCAAGCAAGTTTTAATGTCTGATGCACGTGATTTTGTAAATTTGCCCGTCGGTCAAAGTGGATGATGCTTCTTGTGCGCAACGGAATCAGTCCAAATCAAGTCCCAATTTTCCGCCAAAAGCGCAGCAAAAATGTATCTTGCTGTGGGAGTTGCACTGTGAATCCACACATGCGTTTTTAAATTAGCGCAGAATTAATTTCGATTTTGCCGAATATTAGAAGAAGTCGAAAGGTACGCCACTTCTGAATGGAAAAATATATTATGCTACCGACGAAGTACCAATGTTGCTTGACCTTAAATGCCAAGTAATTGCTATTTTATAATTTTTAGCTTTTGGATGGAGATCCACACGAATCTCATGTAGTGAATGGTGTTGTTTTTACAAAGTCAGTTGTACACAACCAGATGAAGTCTTGCATAGAAAATCCGTTGATAATGCTTGTGGACACGCCATTGGAATACCAAAGAATTCATCACAAGCTTTCTTCATTAGAGCCGGTACACATCGTCGTTTTTTTGCTGCTGGTGTTGCTGCCAATATCGCATGAATCACCCAATTTTCAATTTTGTTTTCTGCATTCAAATATTTCAAATATTGTTTGGGTTTGATTGCGGTAATATTGTCGGCTGATACGTTCAAGCAATGCTTGAAGTTTTTGAACTTGGTTTTGTGGATTTCCTCAACGCTTGTGTTGACCAACAGCGTATTTACACGTTTCACAAGCTAATGTCTCGAAGTCGTTGTGGTTATTACTTGGGATACACCGTAGCTGCAGTAGTTTGGTCGCGTGCTCTGAGTAGTTTCTTGGTTTGTCCGATCATGGGAATTCCGAATATACGTCTTCAAACACAAACATATTGTTCAATGATCCATTGTCTCACTGGCTTGCTAAGCATGCTGCATGCATTTAGTGCGGGAAGGGATGCGAACTACTCGAAATATAAGTTGCTTGCAAACCTTGCATTTTCAACCGCATTTAATGTATACCGTGCATTTGGCGGTGCACATCGCAGGCTTCAGTGTCAATCAATCTGGCTGCAGGGAAACTATTTTCTCATGCTTGCTTAGGTTAGCCTTCTCACCCCATACGTGTGGTAGCAGTGGACAGCTGGGTTTGGCTACAGGTTAACCATCCGTGGGAGCTTTTGAACTTAATAGGTTTCTGTAACATTGGCATGGTTTTGAAATATATTCACAGCAAAAAGAACAATGAGACTTTTCCTGATACATCGCTTTTTACTCTTTATTCTTTAATGTGCAGCATTCTGTGCACACTTGCCAAAAATTACAGCTGTTGTTTTTCCTTTAGTACGTATATGCACCAACTCTTGTAACAACGTTTCTCGTGACTATTTTAAAAAAGCATCAAAATAAATTAAATGCCAGTCTCCCGAAGCCTGGGGAAGGACACCGCGGCTAATTGCATAAAATGCAAGCAGTTAGAACTACGTGATTGTGTCGGTATCAATTTGTGTTTTAAAATTTTAACTCCATTGGAAACACACCAGTGTGATTTTATGTTACAATAGTCTTCTTGAAAAGACCTTGTTATACACTGTGAAACTAAGACTTTTTTAGAGAATAGAGTATCTTGCTTCTGTACTACATAAACTTTATTTTTATATAAACGTTTTAATCGTATTTCTGTTTGACAGTTTAATTTTCATTGCGTTTAGAAGTTGATAAGTTTTTGCTTTACCTTTCAAAACAACGCAGTGGTGTTGTACAAGACCGTAGGCAATATGAACGTATTTGCAGATAGTTCAACAAGAGACAGAATTCTACAAGAATTTAGTGTCAAGGATCCTCAAGAGGAACCCGGATGTTGTGATATCACAATGCAGCGTTTCACACAAAGCCCGCCAGCTGCTTGGAGATGCAGGCATTGCTCTGGTGATCAATGTCAAAGAGGTTTGCGCTGACAACTGACTGGTGCAGGGGCGGATCCCGATTGGGGCGATCGCCGCCCTCCCCGTAAAACCTACGAAAGTAATTTTTTTCACCATGATTCTGTACAATTCGGAAAACAGCATTCGCGATATGAGTCCATTTTGCCGTTCATTGTTTTGTCAAGACTTGACTGACAAATATCACTGAAATCGCCCCCTCCCCTAACCTTATTGGCTGGATCCGCCCCTGGACCGGTTATTTTGTGTTTGGTAAAGTGGTACTAACTAAATGATGCCAAACGCTTGTTTCATGTGCAGTCTGTCATGGAGCGCTTGTCGCGTTGCACTGGGGCGGATGTCGCGCGATCGATCGATCAGCTTCAGACTGTGCAACTGGGCAGCTGCAGCCGATTTCGAGTTTCCAAGCACTACAATGGGCAGCGTACGTTCAACTGCAGCGATGGCATCTTGGCGGATCAGTCTGACGGGTATGTTGATTGCCTACTGTTACTTCCGCAGTTCCGTATCTTGGCAGAGTAGATGAACGTTTGCTTTAAGGAATTCCAACTTGACGTTAAATAACAGTCGTAGAGGTTGTACTTTTGCAAAATGTTTCCAGATTCAATTTGTTTTTATACTGTGCACGAAACTATACACAGCTTCGAACAACGCAAACGGACCACGATAAACACAAAGGTTACTTTAATCTTTTCTAATAGGGACAGTATGTGCTGGATGGAGATTGTTGAACATGGCCGATCATCGCTGTTGTTGTTAGCGTCACGAGGTTTACTATGCTGTCATACGTGACATTTCATGCGTCACGGGGCTTATTGTGCTGTCATAACGTGATTGATGTAATCTCATTGCGTACACTCAAATTGCCAATAGCCTGTTTTTTGTTTTTTTATAGTAGAACTTGAACACCCCGTTTTGGACGATTGTATTTATTTGACAGTTTGCAGATGTTTTTTTGGAGATGAAGCGATTTTTTTGTGCGAATTCATCAAGCTTTTTATATGCAGTCAATTTCAATTTCTGCTATCAATTTTGGGAAACATTAGATGTTTTTTAACCCAAAACACTTCTTTTAAAACCCAACTTCGCGCTATCGTGTGTATAGAATTTGCAGTAACCTGACAACTACGTGCTGGCAGTACATTTTGCATCCACACTGTCAAGTAAGCATTTGACCAAAGCCTGAACGACCGCATTTAGCCTGATTCTAGTTGCCTTGTTACGTGATCTCTCACATGTTTCACCTGACCTGCGTAAGAAACAGACGTAATCAGCAATGCAGCGAGAAGATGCCTGGTTTCGAAAAAGTAGGTGCGATTCGAAGCCAATTGTGTGTTTCCTGTAGATTGGTTGATGGAACCAAAACAAACTCGTCAAAGTCGCTGATGTATCTCGAAGGGTGCAACCCTTCCTGCGGATGCACAGTCATTTTGAGGGATTCCCCCTCTTACCATCACCAGGAAGACGCTGACAGTCGTTCGCGCTCCAGGTTGTCTCGCCTTAAGGATGTGTTCCAGTTTCTGCTCAAAATAGTTTATCACGGAAAGTTGGAGGTAAGTGAGCTGTTGAAAGCCCACGACGAATGTAACCGAAAATGAAAAAATTGACGAGTTCTTTTTCTGTGTTTTATTAAAGTGTTTTATTTGTGATGATGTTTCAATGCAGTGTATGGATAAGTTCATTGCTGTGTGGCCTAGTTTTTTTAATGAGGCCACAACAGGTTATATCTAACTTTGTAGTATGTTTGGTTTTATTCACACAGATAGTTTTCAGCAAAAAGCGATGTGATTATTTCTTGCCAAATGCAACAATTTCGTACTGATTCTGTAGCTGTTGCCATGTGAACATAGATCATCACCGCACCTGTTTCTTTCGCAGTCGAATCATGCTGCCGTCATATCCACGATTGTTTCAATGTTGTTGGTTTGCATTGTCCTTGCGGCATTCTCCAAAGTGGCAACGCATGTTTGTCTACTTTAATGACACCACTTCTCTTGAGTATTTTCTAATTTGCCGACCTAGAGAAAACTCAAAAGTCTTTGGTTGGTGCGAAATTTTACTAGAGTCACGTTTTCGTGTAGTTCATGCCGATGCCGATGCACACCAAAGAGCTTCCCGGAATGAAAATCAACTATTTATTTTGTATTAACAACCAAGCATTACTCCTTACAACTACCACTGCGTTATGCATGTCAAGCGAAACAATCTGAAAATATCTCACGGACGAGCAAAGACAATGTAGTCCATACTGGCATACCTTGTTCAAAGCTTTCATTAGCAGGTAGAGCAACAATTGCCGATTGGGTTAGTGTGTCACGTAATACCCTACTGGGTCTGGCGTACGCTTAAAACACAGAACAAACGATGCTAACTTGATCTTAATAGCAATAATACTGTAGTTAAAGGTTCGAAAGTATCAATAACTTTTGACACACGTGTTTGCTGAAATTTGGAGCCTAAAGATTAATGGGAATGACCAACCACAACCATTCTTCACTAATGAAAGCCACAAACTAAATTTGTTAAAAAGCGTTTCTTCCGGATAACAAAAGGTTAGGCAGCTATTTGAAAACTAGATGCTTGTTTTTGTCTTGATCTCGTTGATGGGCTCTCTCTGAGTACGACCGGCCCATCTTCATAAAAATGTTCAAGTTCATCAACCTTTTTGACTTTTTGGCATGCGTGTATCGTAAATGCTTCATTGTTGGCTTGCCGTGAGAAATGTTAGAAACGTTATTGGCGTACCGATTAAAACAGCAGTGGGTTATTGACCCATTCTTGCATCAAGTGTCAACACAAACAACTTTCTACAGCTGCGTATGTCGAGATGGAATTGTGAAAATTATAGTTGTTGATTTTTTAGGTATCTCCATGACGCATACCGATAGACTCTGAAACTTATTGCTTTTAGTTGCTTTGGTTCGCTGAGTGCAGTTGTTTATGTTATCGAAATAGAAAGCGAAACAGTGTCTAGTTACCGCCATCATAAAAAGCATGGTTAGATGTCATCATGGTTGATAGTAAAAGTTTATTCATATTTTTAAACTACTGTTTTTCATAATCTCCGTGAAATATGTACGATTCTTACTGACCAAATTGGCAATACTTATGACCTACTTCTGCAAACATTTAAGTACAAACGCAACTTTTCCCGCAAAATACAAGATGACGAAACAACGTGGTAGCGTTATTCCAAACCTTGTTCTTGCGCCTATGTTTACCAGGCTTTTTTGTGTGAATTTCAAAAAATCCCACACGTTTTCAAATAATCAGCATCGGTGAAGATAACCCAGTTGATGTTTCGGATATTTGGTGTCAAGTCGAAATTTTACAAAATTCGTCAGTGACAGAAAAAATGTTCTGACCAATTCTGTTTTTTAGTGATAAAGTTATGTACTATGTCGATGTTGCTTTTTTCCGCTGGGACATACAGGGAATAACCTTACACATTTATGTATTTTTGGGCAAGATGGAGTTACGCTGGCGTACCAACCGGTATAAAGAATGGTAGTTCACCTTCGGTGTGAAAAGCGTTTTAGGTGCTGGCTGCTGTTCTCTTGACAAGCACTCAAGTTTGATGTGGTCTGCGATAGACGCAAGCGTCAGCATGTCTTGCTTTCGTTCAGCTATCTTACCTGATGGACCAAGAGAACATCGCCGGAAGTGCTCGTGTTCTGACCAAGAAAGACAAAAAGGCTCGTACTGCTGTAGATGGTATGTATTTATACATCAGGGCTTCTCAAACTTTTTCGATCTGCGACCCCATTTAAATTTGTTTATGTGGCCGCTTGATGGATAGCCTAGATCAGTGCTCTTCAACCTTTTTGTCATGGTGCACCCTTGAAGATATTTTGATGAACTCATGCACCCTATTTACTGACACGTCCCCCACCTAATTGCGCCCATGTCTGTAAGTACCCTGGCCGAAACAAGCAAGTACCCTAATTCAGTAACTCAGCTACATACTTCAATTAATAATGGCTCATTGTCTGCTGCTTATGAATCACAAGTAATCGACTAATTACAACAATTAGCTTAATATGGTCTGATGTTTACGCACCACACTTTAGAATGTGCAAAGTCTAGCTAGGTTAAATCCTGAAAGTCATTGGTTGGTTAATGGTTCATTTGTGCTAACAGAAAGTTTTTGTTAAAAGTATCTGTTTATTTTAGTGTGACAAGTTTGTGATGCACCCTTGTGAACCCTTTCGTAGTGGTGCACCCCACGCATATTTTGATGCACCCTGGGGTGCACCGTGCACACCGGTTGAAGAGCGACCGCCTAGGTGTTAATGATACGTGTAAACACGTCTCATCACAAATCACAAGAGGCGTTTTTGTCTACGGCGAAATAGCAATGCACACTTCCGACGAATGTATAAATACAGTTTTAAAGCTACGACGTAATGAAAACAATATGGTGGAAAAAATCAACAAAAAGCAATTTAGTTTATACAAGTTAAAGTACAACTAATGGGGAGGTTTCACTTAATTTTTACACAGATCATCCATTCGTAGATTGAAATAAACAACGCAGGACGAAGGACATTCTGTGTATTTTTCAATAGGATCGGTTTTTGGACTTGATGATTATGATCAATTTTGAGAATATGCCGCTTCACCCAAATATGTTGTGCAAAAGTCTAAGAGTTTGTAAATGGCTAGGTCAGAAATGGCTCAGCATTCATTTCTTGTTCTTATCCAATAAAGACATAAACTCTGTTTCGAAAATTGCAATTGCAAACATTGCAAACTCGTTTTGGGCATGGCAGGTGTGCGGCCTCTTGAAATTTTAATCGTGTGTGGTTTGTGGATCCAACGTTTCCTTTTAATTAAAGTCCAAAGTGCTTCTGAAACTGTGTATGAAGCTTTTACTTTTAGTCTAAACTACTCGGTGTGCTTTCAAAGCAGTTGGCCTAGATCGTAGACCCTAGGCTAGAGTTTTAAACAGAAGCATGCCGTCGTGTCGGAATGAATGCAATAAGGTCAATATTGGGCAGTATGTTATAACAACCATGACGTACCAATGCATAACTTGTTGCGCTTGGTTGATTATCATCATTTGATAGTTCAGGCAAACATTCTAGTAAACAAATTACAGCATAAAGCACGATATTACCTCTAAATATGCAGTAGAAATAGATTCACTGCAAGCCTACTTTTAATTTTCTTGTTAAGTTTACAAAAATCTTAATATCTGATTTGTCAAGCCAATTTATTTCGCGACCCACAGTTTGAGAAGCACTGCTGCAGATAATATGCATTGGTAAACGAGTATATGTTTTGGAAGCTGAATGTTCAGTTAAAAAATATACCAGTTCGCATCTGGCAGATTCTTTTTTTTAATGAAAACAGATTGTAGTAAAAGCTTTTGTTTCAAGTAGGTAAGGTTAGGGTCTTATGCTTTATCAAGCGTTCTTCAAAATTTGATTATTCGGTGTTGCTTGATGCGTAGGACGTACGATGGCTGCAAGCTGAGCCTGCTTTTCTTCGGTCATATACCGAATTTTTTTAAATGACCCAAAAGAAATTAGGTTAATTCGGTCACAATGTCCGAAAACGTAGGCTAGTGAATACTGTTTCGGCGAGTTTTAATACTATTGCGGAACAAATGACAGAATTGTCTCAGCGAAAAAAGCCCGGAGCTGAGCTGACTGCTTTTGGTTTGGTGTTGCTGTTCGACCTGGTATGGCATATAATGTATGTCTTGGTCGATCCATGGCTATGGTCTGTGGAGAAAACTCCCTTCCTGTTTCTCAGCATGCCGCACACTCGCAACAAACGACGGCCTCTTTCTAGTGACGCTTTGATCCGTTTAGAAACGCACTTGCGCAGTGTGGCTTGTCATTGATACTCTGTTGTAATTTCCTCTTAAAACTCGAGGTGTTTTTTTAAAGAATCGGAAAAGGACGAATCGCAGGACAACGCTGGAAACGGTTCAAGCACGTTCACGTCCAAATTGCTGCCGAACCAAAGCTCCGATCAGATTGCTTCGCACAGCGATCCTCCAGCGTTGCCTAGCAACAACTGCTCAGCCTCGGACACTCGTTGCGCCAATTGTGACGACAGTCGTAATGTCAGCAACGACTGCGCTCAAAGTCAAGAGCTCGCAGCATCGAAAGACGGATCTGAATCTGACGGCACGTTTTATAGCCACATACAGAAAACCCTCATGAGGTAATCTTTGTTGTGCGAAGGAGCAGCTCCAAGATACACAATTATGTATTTTTCCGGCGCTAATCTTCCTCGTTTCGTTTCAGCGTATCGCCATTTATTGAGCCACAGCTTCCATACTTGCTTTCATCGAAGGGTCGGGCGTCTCCTCTGCGACGTTATCTGCCTTCAACTTTGTTCTGGTCTGATGCTTTCTGCGCAGATAACGTCCCTACGCGTAAAAAGCACGTACGTAATACCATGGTCGTTGTGGATTTGTAGCTGTCATTCGGTCTGATGCTTTCTTATGGTCTGATACTTGATGATGCCACTATGGGCATAAAAAGCACCTGCGTAACACCAGGCTAGATAATCAAAACATCCTGAATGATGCGGCGGATCTGAAATATACAAACGACTTGGCGCTTTCCGTGGCGATTTTGTTCAACATANTAAAGCAAACTTTCCATTTTGAGTGTGTGTTCGCGATACTATCGCATGCATGCAGTTCAAAATGTGAAATCGCAGTGGCTCTAGTTGCGTGAAGTTGTCGTAATGCAGCAGCAAACTACCTGCAAGCTAGTTCATCACCACACTGCCTATTGTCCAATGCTGAAACAGCGGACGTTTGCTCTGATTGGTTCCCAGATCCGGCATCGAACCGTGAGCACGGATGACCTCGATGCAGTCGAAAACGGTGACTACGTTCCGACAGAATCCAGGTAATTTTTACTTGAATGTTTTTTTTCCCAAAAGCGCGCGACGTTTGCATTGATGTCAGCTCTGATGAAGTTTTACTCATGCGCAAAAAATGATTAAATATCTATCAGCGAAGCGGTGCTAGTGGTGAAACGAACAAAGCTTCGATATCTGGTTAAAGCTTTCTGCATAGTTTTTTTTTACCACTGCCAGTGCATTGCTGTGTTGCAGGCAAGAAATGCCAAGTGATGCTCATCAAAAAATGTGGAAAAAAGATCGGTATGATGGTTCATCTGAAATCAAGCCAGCCACTGCCAGTGTCTCCGATCAAACGGTCTTGTCTGACGCTAAAGAAAGCAGCAACAAGGTAGTTTGTGTTTGATGTCGACGACCAAATGCGTGATTTAGTGGCGTCTCAAAATGATTGAAAGCTTTAAATAGTTGATGATGAGGAAATCCTTTGTACGCGTTTCTAGCGTCAGCAGAATGAAGTGCTAATTAGAGACTCGGAGATAAAATGTTGGATAAAGAAACGGGTTCTCGGCGCAAGAGTGATAAATGAGGGGCCTTGCGTACTTTTGCGGCCCTTGACATATATTGCTGCATCAAGTTGCTTTAAATAAAGAAACTTCCTGTTCCTCGCGATTAAAACAGCCTGTCTGAAAGCTTGTGCGGCTTAACGGCTTGAAGTTTCGCAAAAGTGAATCCGGAGGAAAAGTTCCTCGACGTTGATAAACCGTGGAAATAGCGCTTTGGATCAAACCTAAGTTTGTGGAACGTGCGATGATCTAAGTCGGTGTTTGCTGCTGTTTTCAGGCAATGAGTGGTCCTGTTGAACGCGTTGAAAGTTTGAAAGAATCAAGCAAGGCTGCGCCATCCTTCATCCTCTGTAGAGGTCTGTCGCTTCCATCCAAAAGTAAGTTGTTATCTTTCAAGCGACCTGTCTAACAGTCTTGAGTTCAAAGACAATGACAAGCTTTTCGTTCGAGAAAGGACTATACATTGGCAGAGCGGTTCTGTAGAAAATCTGGCGAGCGTTACGCATACGATCACTTCTTCCTCGCGTGCAACCAGAAGGCGTTGCCAGTCATGTGAAATTCGCGTCCAGCTTTGCGTTAATCAGCTTCTCAGCGGGCGGACGCGTGACGCCTCCAGATGCGTGGCTTACTTGAGTGGTGCAACTGCAGCCTCGTGCTCGTGTTTCCTGCTAGATGTTGCGTGTCGTCGGATGCCAAACAGGTGTTGTTGCCTTCAAACGCAGAAGAGCTACCGGTCACGTGCTCGCGCGGTGGTGCGGGTGGCAAATCGAGCTGAAATAGCCTTTGCGTGCGACCATGCGATGCTTTGCGTGCGACCATGCGATGCTTTCACGCGACAGTTGTCGCAACACTGATTGTTGACATTGTTATCGAAAGTTTCTTCCCCAGAAACGTAAGATAAATTAGTTACAGTGACACGGGCGTCGGAAGGGCGGTGCGGAGTGGGGCTTGTCTCCCCTGGATTTTAGAATTTGGTATTTTCCTATTAAGCTTTAGCAAAAAAGGTCGTTCTCTTAGTTTCGAGTGGGTAAAGTGAAATTTTACCACTGTTGGCCCCCCTGGAAAAATCCACTATTGCTCCTCCATGGAAAAAATTCTTCCGACCTCCATGAACAGTTAACTTTTGGTAATACCACCGTGAGGTGCTGGAAACCTTAGTGGGAACTTTCATAGGAAGGAAATGCGAAGCACTATGCTTTCAGATTTTTTTCGCAAAAGACTGCCGCGTCGCGATCGTTAGACTTGTCGCTAACAAACGTGAAGTTTGATTTTTCCTGTGATTGAAGTTGCCGCCAGTTCATCTTTGTTCATTCCCGTGTAGATTACATTACGAAAGACGATGTCTGTCTCAGTGCTTGGGAACAGTCGACCATGCAGGAAGCTTTGAGCGGTCAATCGGTAAACGAGTCCTCGTTGTCGCCATTTAAACACCGCAAAGATTCGGAAGAGGTTTTCGACTGGGGCAAGAGAGAGACGAAGGTGTGGATGCCACAGAAACACGCGTTCGTGTCTTCGTCGTTGTCGAAACCTGCCGACTCAAAGGAAATGCGAGATTTGCTGGCAGATTTCAGGTACTGGTGTCTTTTTACTGGAAATTGAGTTTGTGTTACAGCAGTGCACTTGCTGTCAGGGTCTTCAACCCTTTTCATACTTCAACTGAGGCGAAGTTAAACATTGAGATCGATCCGTCCATGCTTAACTCGCACGTAGCGACCAAGGCCGGACCTGTTAGTGTTGTCTTAACAGGGCGTGCGGTTCTGCTTTGTGCGACGCTAAGAAGGACGACAAGGCGAAATCCCACACGAATAAAGACGACGCTCGACGCGCCGCAGAACCCAGTCCTGCTGCGAAACAAAGCATTGAAAGAAAAACCCCTGGGGAGCCCCTATCTGGAAATGGCGGCAGCAAAATCTCAGAGCGACCAGAAAACTTTCTCCCTTTAGATTGCTTCAGTCCAAAGAATCACCAACATATCTACGTTCTCTTCAGCAGGTATTGATGCCCAGTGCGGCCATGCTGTGTCTGTAGATGACCTTGCTTTCTTACAACCACCTGTGTTGAGTCGTTTAGTTTGCTCTCTTGTTTGGAATGTTAGTGATCAAGTTATTCACGCAATTGTTTTTTCTGAAATAGTGATGTTTTCTTGAAGCTGTTTCAAAGATTGCTCCTTGTTTCAAAACCATTCGCTTCCAGACGCGACAAACCTAATGCACTTCACGTTCTGTACTGAGTAGGCCGTTGTCCTGCTGTACAGTAGAAAAATGCCGCTTTTCCTGCAAAACGGAAGAAAAACCAAGTTCCAAGCTTTGCTCTATAATTAAAAGTTTGTATGAGACTGCTCCATTTCTTTTTCTCCCCACAAACTGTCACTTCTTCCCCAAAAAAGGAATGCTCGCAATTGTGCAGTAGCGGTGTAATTGCTTCTCAGGACCATTTTTCAGCGATTAATCCCGGTTTTGTGTCTTCAGTTATAGTTCTCGTTCGCCAAACGCTCCTTATCCGTGCGTCAAGCCCTGGGCTGTTGACATTGACTTCTACCATGGCAACGACATTACACTCGGTGGGTTTCTGGAAAGATACTGTTTCAGGCCCAGCTATCACTGCACCAACCCTACCTGCAAACGGCCGATGATCGAACATGTGCGAAGGTAACTGTGCATTTTGCTAAACGTGCAAGGTCTGCAGATTGGGCTGTTCTAGTGGAAACAACTTGTAAACGTGATGTATCTGGGCAAGAAGAACCGTGTTGTTGTGAACAGCTTTAGACAAACTTAATTCGCGCCATTTCTAGACCAACTCAGATTCTGCGAAGTGTTAACTTTGTACAGTAACCTGCGACAGATTTTCGTCCAAAATGACCTCTTGATGATCCAGAAAAGCAAAACTTTTGTGTTAGTTACTTGTTCACAGCCATTTCAGTCTCTTAAATGATAAGTATTAACATCCTCGGCATTTTTTCAGCTTCGTGCACGGAACATCGTGTTTGAACATTGTGTTGAAAGAACTTTCAAAACCAGTTCCCGTGCCCTACATTCTTTCGTGGTGTTGGAATCCACAAACAGAATCTTCAACAGGTTAGCTTTGTATGTTTCATAATAGCGGGTCTCGCACTCGCATTATATGGGGTACCTCTGCGATCAGAAAGACGTCCTTGCATTAAATCACCTAATCCGTGTGAAGCAGGTTAAGCACAGTTCGTCTTTTCTCAACATATCGTAAACCGCATGACAACAAGTAGTTGTGTTACTTGAACGCCACAACCAACAGACTGATATTTTAACTCTGGCCTCGGATGCCGTAAGACTTCGTGCGTTGGTACAATGCAGCTGCGGGCAGTTCGTACACGTTACGAGTCCCAGCTAGGCTACCCCCATGCAGGATTACTTTAAAAAGGGCTATATAGAATGTTGTTATCAGCCTCGTGCTAACAACTGTACCTCCCCCGCAACTAAAATCAGTGCAGAAAACAGATAACGGGCAACATTAAAGTGACTCTGGCAACCTTAAAATCAGTCGACAACGTTTCTGCCGGACGATTAAATATCGGTGCCTTCATCGTGGCCGATGAAGTGATGTATGGCATTTTGAAAGAGCTGAAATCAGTCCACCTCAACTCCTGCAATCAACTTCTACATGCTCTTTACTTTCCTCCTTCAAACTGTCGTCTACAGACTTAAAACCTCTGTCAAGAGACGCTTGGTCGATGTCGTTTGCGAAGTTCTTGGAGATCAGACTCCAGCGTTCTCGCCCGCAGCACCGGTATACGAACTACTCTGGCGTAAGCTTCGAAACGTTCAACTCTTTTCAGTTCTTTCTGTTGAGGTGAGATGGCGAAGTTGTGTGAATGCGGCTCTGAAAGAGGCTTCGTGGTTATTTTTCAAAAAATTTTCACTGTTTATTTGCAAACGTGACTTCACAGGTAAAAGGGTTTGAATCCATCAACAAACTTTAAAAATTTACTGGTGGACTCAAACCCTTCACCTGTGTGGTGAGTAGTTGCTTGAATGCAGATACGTGCTAGTTCGAATCATCGCAAAAAGATGAAAGCAGAGCCCAGTCGGCTGTTCCTTCGAAAGCTTAAAGCAAACTTAGTGCTTGTAATGACTTCTTTTCGAAATTTTCCTGTATTTCTCGGCAGAGACATCGTCGCAGCCTTCAAGTGCTTCGAGATTTCGGTATTTGACATAGCACTCCCACCTGCCACCCTCAAATTCCTCGATTGCACGACGTGGAGAAAGGGCGGCGAGAACGACAATGGAAAGCCGGCCTATTACCCGCAGCTGGTTGGCGAAATGAACGCATTATCCAAGGTTTGTTTGAAACAACTCGACATTTTTGACGAGTTCGACATTACCATTCAACTGAAATCTTTTCCAGTGTACTTGACGTGAAAAAACGTTGACTTAAAAAGTTTTGTGCTTTGTTTATCAAAAGGCTCGATACTCTCGCGCTGTAAATCCCCACCAAATAAACTTCTCACTTTTTCGTCCGTCAACAGTTGAGTTACGAGGCTATGGACTCCATATACGACATGGTGGTGCTGGCCAAGGCTCGCTGCCCGTTCGACCAAACCTCAAGCGACCAATCCGATGCCGGCGTCGACAACACCGCCCTCAATCAAATGAGGGAGGTCTATTTTGACGAGTTGCTGACGTTGTATCAGGAGGAACGGAGCTACTTGCGTGACTGCGTCGACAAGCTACATCTGAAATTGCAGTCTTTCAGAATCAAGTAAGTCGTTCGTTTTGCGTTTTGATTTTCTTTGCAATGCCATACACAGTTTTCTCGAAATCCCAACTTAATCTTCACAGAACGTGTGTGAAAGAGTCAACGAAAGCAGCAACGCCGGAAAGCGCGTCCCAAGCACGTTTAAACATACAAGATACAGACGAGAGTTCGGTAAGTCGTGCGTCACTTTTGTTTGTTGCCCGTCTTGCAGGGGTCACGACCTGAAACGTCATCTTCGCACCGGTGTTGAAGTGGCCTCGGTGGTGATCTCGATTTGTAGACGGCTCTTACTCTGAGGCTTTCACGCCTGGTCCTTCTCCTTTTCACGTCAATGATCGGGTTTCTCCTGACGCTGCCTTCTGTAGGACCCGAAAATGGTTTTGGTGTGTCATTGGCCGGATCGTTCCAGTGAAGCGTTGAAATATAACCTTTTTTTGAAGAAGAGGAAGAAAAAAATCCACCTGCCATTCTGTAATACGTCCAGCAGCCAGTATCTATCAAAAGTAATCCTTCCACAGCAATAAATCAGACACAATGTTGTTTATTGAGTGAAGCGTATATTTCGCCTACGAAGCAAGCATCTCCAGCTCTTTTTCAAATAGAAACTGTCAAGCACCATGTTTAGATTGTTGTGTTTTCCAGACTGTGACCCTGTTGTGCTTTTTTAACACGGAGCTGCAAAATGATCGTTAAGAACAGGGGCGCACAATTGCAATGGGGTTGCGTGACAAAGTTTTTCATAAAATCTAGTCCCGTGCATACCATGTTTAACTGCGGTAGTTGCTGGTATTGTAAAAACAAACTTATTACGCAAACAACTATTTACAAAAACTATTTCACGTGCGGAAAAACATTTTAGTTTGAAGACATTTTAGTTGTAGCTTTGAAGACATTTTAGTTGTAGCTAACTAAGTTGAAAAAAATTTTGCTTCAACCAAGAAATGGCAATACGCTTTACAGAATCTTGTGTGCAAATAGATTTGAGATTTGTTGATTTAAATTACTGCGATATAAACGCGAACTATGCCAAATCACTAGCGTGCCATTCCCACAGCAACGGCGAGCCACGTTAGGCACATGTGTCCTGTGTTGCACACTGCTGGTTTAAAGACAGGAGGAACGGCTTCCGGTACGACGTAAACTAGTCCGAAAAAGTGCCAACCTTTTTCTGAAGCTGCTGTTTGCCGAACATTTGATCAAATCGTCATATTTTTTATAATTGTGATATGACGTCATGCATTGTCTCTCGCTATCTTTTGAAACGAAGCGCAAACTTTTTCTTTCCGTCTGTGATGACGTTTCATGTGCTTGGGCAGCAATACTCGTTGAATCTCGAGGACGTCCAAGTGTCAGTTGCCGATCACTCCTCATTGACTGCCGAGCTGCTGGAGCTGACTTGCTTGTTGTCAAACCTGGTCAACGTGTGGAACTCAAGGATCAGCAGTGTTCTGGAGCAGGTGCTTGCACGGCAACTCCACGTTTTTTTTTTAATTACACGTCGGCTATTTTGACTTTTCAGTGCAGACGACTGGGTGTTGTGGGGTTTAACGCGTCATGAAAGGTTTTGCTGCGAAAAACAGCGATTTCAAATTAATTGCTTTTGGACAGCAACGTTCGTTCTCAACGTTCGCAAGTTTTGAAGTGCGCGCCTTATGAACAAGTTGTGGTCGTTATGCCCGTGTGTTACTATCGTTGGTGTCATTTGTCTTCGCGTTTTAACATACCCGAAGATGGTTTAATTTTTAGTTTAAACCAACCGAGACAAGTGCAGCATTTGGTGATCATCTTGTCCGGCTGTGCCCGGATCTTGCTTTCCTGCCCCTCGGCTTCATGCTAATTTATGTCACAGGATCGTGCGTCGAAAAAAAGCGGCAAAGCGTCAAACTTGTATTACGTCAGTCAGTCGTATAACGCTGACAGGAAAGTGTTCGTCAAATCCACTGAGCACAGTCCTCAGGCCAGGAAACCCGAACCCCAAAATTCACTTCACGAAGCAGAGGAAAAACCCTCCAGTACGTAACATTTATCTTCTGCTTGATGAAGCTTATGCGAAAGTTCTTCGTTTTTCAAGCTTGTTACTATGCATTTGGTTGCGTAATTTATGAAGAAACATTTTTTTAGTACGATGTCTGTTTGCATCAAGAACTTGTCTGTCAACGAGGAAGAAAAAAGCTTGTCTTTTAATGAAATAAAAATAAATTGATTTGTAATGAACTTTCTCTGTGGTCCCAAGCTGTCTCTTCTCTTATGTATTCTTTTTAGACACTGTAAAGTAATATCGTGTGCTGTTAAAGCTTTTTGGCTTCTACAAATCTGTATAGAGCGTCCAGTCCATTGTATAAAATTACCGAAGGCGTCGTACCATTAACGAGCGTGATTTTGCTTTTTTGACCCAGAGATAAAATTGATCTCAATAGCACAAACCCGTACTTGCGTCGTAACTCCTCCCTTTGGACAAAATATACTTTGCGGGTCCCATGACCACAACCAAACGGCAAAAAATCTTTCATATGAAGTAATGTTCTCTCCAAACCTTTTTTAAGCTCAAGCCATGCCAGTGCGTCCAATCAAACTTCGCCAAAAATATTCGTAACGTATCCATTGGTGATCAACATTTTGCTCTATACGTGCTTTCGAACGTAGTTTTAAGTTCACCTCGAGCGTTGTTGATTTTTAAATTCCATCTGTTCCATTCAAATCTTTGCTGATGCGCTTTAGTCGCACTCTGGTTTCGGATTGCTTCAGATGCCACTTTGTCGAGTGGTCGTTCGCAGGGAGTGAGTGGAACCTCAAAAGTTTTGCCGTTACATTGTAGCTTAAGAATTGCATTGCGTGCTATGCTTTTAGATTGTGACGCAACCGATGGCGAGATATTCGTGGTTGACGGACTTGACCCTGGTCACCAAAGCGCTTTCGCGTCGAACATTTCCTCCAGGGTGAGTGGCTTCAAAGCAGTGTAATCAAACCAGGATCAGAGATCACACGTCTAGCTGGTTAATGTAGCTCCGACTTCCGCCAGTTGAACCGTTAATGCGTCAAGACGAGACGCCACGACGTATTATTTCAAGCTTTCTTCTTGAGTATTGCACTCAGTTGATCCTGATAAGACCCAAGTCCCGATGCGCGTTTGAGTTTGCATTTTTCATGGACGTTCGAGGTGCAGGCGTGGTCCGAACGGATATCCATTTATTTGACGTGTGAAAAGCACTTTACGCACCCAACTGTTTTTCTCCGATACGGCCGATATTTCGTGGAAAAGTTTGATTCAGTGACGAATGAGTCTGTTGGAAAACGAACCCAGATCAGCAGCGCTTGTTTTCACCAAAATTCTGAGAAAATTCTCAAAAGAAAAAATCGTAAATGTATAGTTAAAGAAAAAGTTTTTAATAATTGCCACGGTCTCCTCACATCAGGCAGGCATTGATGCTGTTGCCGCTATCCCACTGCGTATGTTATATGACACCTCTTGTTGGATGGTAGATCCCATCCGACTTTCTCACGTTGACTTCAGGTAACCTGATATGCAAAATGTAACACTCCTTTTCAACGTGAAAAGTTGGGTGCGATCTATCATCCACACCCCGTTTTTTTTTTTTTATAGCAGTCCAACACAATTACTAGCGCACATTTCATGTTTTTGTTGACGATTATTTGTTTTCAGCTGGGTACGTCATCAGAGGGCGGCTCGCCCTCTCGCCGTGAATCGTGCGCAACTGTGGACGGCGGAACAAGCACCGGAGGAGGTATTTTGAAACGCCATTTACTGGCATGCATGCTTCTACATTGCAAGGTTGCGGTCTTACAATGTCGAAGTGGCCCTCTTATCAAGAAATTGCGAGGCTGGTCCAGCTTCCCTTGAGTGCTTCGCGATCTTCACAGCTTCTCTTAAGCTTCGGTTTGTTCGAAGCAGTTTGATCGAAACTCAACTCCGTCGAACCCAGGTCTTCAGTATTGTAAACTCTGAAATAACATTTAACTGGGAACCATCATCAAACACCATACAGATTAGCTAAAAGGAAAAAAATTGCATTGCAGACTAGTCAGAAAGAAAAATTGCATCTTTTCAATAGACAGTTTTTTACCATTCATTTCCGTACCCACTTTTCCTCTCGAGAGGGACGCGGGGTCAGCAACTGCAGGAGGTCCCGAAATGTCTCATGCTTTTTAGCAACCTCGTTCTGCTGTCTCTTCACCAAATCGCGACCAAGGCAGGTCGGACATGTAGCCACACCACCTGGTCTCTGAAACGCTTTTCCATGGGTGCAGCCGACATGACTGGTCTCGCTAACATTTTTGTTGTATTCTGTTCACCCGGCTGAAATATTGCGGCTGGGAACTTTCTAGAAGCGGCTCGACATCAGAGTTTTTCAAATTTTGCAGCTGCGCGCTTTGTCACGAAGTGTCACGCATTGAACTGTTCGCAAAAAAACTATCTCTGCCGCTTGTACACCCTTGTCGGAGTCCAACACCCACGGTGAACGTTTTTTTGGCTTGCTGATGCTGTCATGCACACAAACTTCTAAGCAGGCGGCTCAACAACGTAGTCCCGCAGATCTCTACAACGCTTTCATCGAGTCGAATGCTTTTTCGAAGACGGCAAAACAACCGTAGACACCTTTGGCGTAATCCCAAGGTTTCACGAAAATAAAAATTGCACCGTTGTAATAGTTCGTTTTACCTATAGTTTTGTTAAATTGAAAAATATCGTATTGCAGATGGGCTAAAAGTCGGAATTGCGTTGTTTAATTTTCTACTTTTCATCACTGCGGCTAGTGCGCCCGGACATCTTATTTCCGGTTGAAATGATTGACATCCGGGACCCGAACAGGTGCCAGGCAAGCAAGCGGAGGTTGCCGCCAGAGTTAGTGGGTTCCATGACTATTGAGACCAATTCATCTGATTTGGTAAAATGTTTGTTGCAGACTCTACATCTCACCGACCAAATTACGAAAAGCAGTCGAGCGTTAGCCGCCTGACAAGAACTGCATCGTCAAGTAAGTTCTTGCTTGTACCGAGCGAAGTATCTCGTATTTTGAACGTTGCGACTGTTCACTGACGTGGTTGTTTCGTGCCTTTTTTGGCGAAGTGGGTGAAGCTCCTTGTGTCGGTGATACCCTTCGACTCGGCTGCTTACTTCAAAAAATTTGTGTTGAATGCGACTGACATTAAATAACTTCTGAGAGCCGGTCTAAGAAACGATCATCGCATCCATCCGACAATACTTGCATGTGAAGCTCTTCACCATCCAGCAGTTGCAATGCTGTTTCAAGCAAATCTGAACAAATTTAATGCTGGTACACGTCAGGCATGTAAGGTTGAAAGGTCACGTGCCTTCTTCGCAAAGCATTCGATCCATATCTTGCTCTGTTGCAGTGAGCACATTCTTTGCGAACCACTTGCTTGCCACCAGCACCTTCGTTCAAGTGAAGCCCGTCTTTCCGCTGGAGGAGCACTACTTGCTGCCAAACTGCGTCAACTCCAAAGTCGTGGTCAGTCATTGTTCTATCAGGACGAGGCAACGAGTAAATGCATTGGTTTGCCCAGAAGTAGTTGCGCGGAAAGCGTAGCATCATTTCCTTCGCTCTTCACCGTTGTGGGGAGTTTTCCAGGCCGCTTGCTTGTAAGCATTATTCCCTCAAAGAAAATTTTACACTGAGCAAGTGCTTGTTCTAATACACATGCAATCGCGCAACCATGAGGACACACAAACATAGAAGCGTTTCAAGCATTTACAAAGGCTATGCGCTGTGTATACGATATTAAATTTGGAATGTTACTAGTGCGCGAGAATGAGATTTCACTGCGCAAATGGTCTGATGGTGCTGCGCAGTTGCGCACCTTAGAGGGAACCACTGGTTGTAAGATCGTTGACTCGCACACTCTCCAGAGATGTTGGAAGTTGTGGAATGGTGGTTGCAAACTTTAACCAAGCGTTTGTTGGTCCCTCTCGTGTGCGAAAACAATTTACTTCTTCTTAGGTTCGCGACTCCGAGCCAAGCTCAATNATTGCGTACGCTCTNCACTGCCCAGAGTACAAACAGTTCTTATCGCGTGACCTNTTGACCTCTGCCGCTGCGTCGAGTCAGGATGAGCGGGAATCGAGAGGCAGCGAGAGAATATCTTCCAGCGGTTCGAACGCGGTGGATTTCGATTCGGGAGTGGAGCCGATGTGCTTGAGCGACGGCAGAGATCCATTCTGGATCGAGTTTAAGGGCGCTGCTCATCCGAAGCAAGAAGGTACGTCATCAGAATGACCCGTGACCTCACGTATGTGATCGGTTCCGTCACCTGCTTAGGTCTCGAAACTGTGATGATGTCTGAGGTTGCGAAATATACGCAGTTCGGATGCTTGAAATTGTAACAGGGGGTGAAACTCCACCCCCTTTGGCGACAGGACGTGTGCGACCGACCAGTGCTAGGGTACTATGAGGTTCCGGTACCACATTCCTCTTTATTGGGCGGTGTGTATAACCGACTTTTTGATCCGATGCAACTGAACAAGCTCACTGCGATATGTCTTGTTGCAGAACTGAAGAAATCTTCGCCGCTCCGAGTACCGCCTTCCAATGCTGTCAACTCGTCTCACACCGAGATTCAGTTCAGTGACCCGACCACGAAGTTCTACTGCAAGGTTTACTTCGCGCGCGAGTTTCTAGCGCTGCGAAAGGAGGTAAACAATGAAAGCTGAAAATAGAGTGATGGGGGCGTGAGTGGCGGCCGCTTTCTGCCAGAGCATGCTACCTGGTGTTGAGGTCGAGCTGCCTTCCGTTGTGCACTGCGTGACTGTGTCTTGAAAAAACGAATTGATCAAAAGAACGTAATGGGCGTAGGAAAGTACAAGCGTTGATCACGAAATCCAAACACACGGCTAAAGAACGCAAAAGTCGTGAGCCGATGGTGAAGAGCAATTCCTTGTGTACAGGGAGTCACAGTGTCTGCTGGTATTGGTCAAAAAGTTGCACAAACCCGTTTCGTTGCGCACACGATGAGCGTAAAAGCCAGTTAAAAGGAAAACCACGAAATACGGTAATAAACTAATGTGTTGAACGACAGAAGTAAAGATGATCCGAATGCGCAATTAGCTTCCTTCTGTGTATTTTAAAAGCGATTCAAATGATGCGAACCGCTGCATGTGGACGCGGATGAATTCGACTGCACGCGTTAAGCTGTATGCACACGGCATGCGTCCTGTGCGTCGTTTGGGCGCATGCGTCTGATTTCGTGACGTCACGTCCTCTTCTGATGCGTCTGGTATGGTCTGCGTTCGAGTAGAAGTGAGTCAGAGCAG
>JGI24158J21664_10000211_pt1 | contig 44724 bp, 33 predicted proteins | sample Ectturendosymbi3_FD_21664 | JGI IMG/M metagenome (IMG submission 21664) | reverse complement strand
TAAAACAGATTTACAGAATACTAGAAATCACAGTAGTTTGTTAGACAAACGAAATGTTGCTAAAGTTCATAGTTGGGAATTTGTTTCATGTAGGAGGTGTTTCTTAAGTTTCCATTTAAAGGTAAAGGTGGTTGAAAGTTTAATATCGTCTGGTATCGAAGACCATACTTTTGGGCCAAAAAAAAAAACTTAACAGAAATTATCATCAATTGACAGTGGAATGCATGCAAAAAGCAATTTGCAAGAACGAGCAGACCCGCAACAAGGGGTATCCGTGCAATTTCTCCCCCTGTAATTTTCAATTACTTTAATTTTTAGGTAAAAGGACAAGTTGCAAGCATTCCGCCCCCCCTCCCCGAAAATATCAGCTGATTGCGAACCTGAGAACGCGATGGTATAGAACAGCGTTTCTCAATTATTTCTGGGTAACGGACCCCTAATACATCCCAATAGAGGTTACAGACCCTCAAGAAGAAACGCTGCAATAAAATATTTGAGATTATGTCTTAATCACGGTAGTAGTAATCAAAATGCCTGCAAAGCCTATTAACCCTTTCGAAATGTCAGAGCAAAGTCTAATAACACTTCAAATCACATTCACGGACCTCTCAGATTACCTTCACAGACCCCTGAGGAGTTCATGGACCCCAGGTTAAGAAGCTGTGGTCTAGAAGCAAATCACTACAGAACAAAAATGAGTAAACCATTTAGAAAGGCGTATGTAAGAAGAAAATAGGGGCAGTTAAAAGACATGTAAAATGTTGGTACGATGGTTGGTGAGAGAACAAAATGCATAACGATTGTGAAAGCGCATGTTTCTCTGGATCGTTCATGAACAAACTGCATTCAGCCAATTCTTCGAGTTGGCTGTAGATGACTTATTAATAAAACAGGGCCTACGACAGAGGGGAACAAGCGATGCATCGCACCCGGGCCCGTTAGGTACTGGGCCCGGGAGGATGAAAGTACGCACGCTAAGTTGTCGCATCATGCGGCATTTTCCCTTCGTATATTCAGCTAATTTCGGAAAAGAGAAATTGCTTCCACTAGCTAGATCTTCTCGATCACATTTACGAGTTGAAGCTGCAATAACTTTTTCCAAATGTGTGCATTTGCCAAAAGCATTTTGCTCACAATTCCTGCCACTGTGGCATTTGTAGAGAGATGGTGCACCAAGCTTTTAAACTAATGAAAATGTATTTGAAAGCAACCAGCAATCCATCTCGTGTAGCGTGTCTTGCCAGATTGAACATTGAATCCAAAGTTGTAGAACAAACAAAATTTGATGATGTAGAAGCTCGGCTTTTTGGCTATATCGGCTTTTTGGCTCGGATTTTGTCTCGTCATAACTTGCCGACCAATAGAGCTAGAAAGCTGTTCAAACCTTCTAAAGTCTCCTAGCTAGACTGGATTTTTTAAATCCGGGTACTTCTTGGCTTGAACTTTTTTTGGTGTGACATTACGACTGGGGAGGTCATGGGATTTTGGATGACGTCATCAGGTCCTCAGAAAAAAGTTCTAGTGGCAATTTATTTGTTTCTTCTTTCAAAATACACTATGCGAAAATCCGCTTCTTTAGAGCCTTGGCTGGCCACCTAGAGCTAGTGCTTGGCGAGATATGGCCAAGAAACTACTATTAATTAATTAATCCCCTAGGTATTTACCAGCAATCGTGATATTTGCACCAGTTTCAGAAAATGTGAGTTAGTTGCTCGTTATTTCAGACTGAACTTGGCAGTTTTTAGTTTTTTAAAGTACAGCGCTTTATTTGAAAGATCAAGTAACACAGAAAAGAGATGATCGTTGACTCAGTAAAAATGAGGGATGCTATTCATTAAATGTACATTTCAAAAAACTGCTTATTAATATTTACGCCCTTTGGAGTAAGTTAATGTAAAGCAACAGACAATTTTCAAGTTAATTGAAATCTAGCATAGTAGCTGTCCCACTATCAACTTCAAATATAAAGTAGGAATCTATTTATTGTAAAGGTGGTAGTACCGCTAGCCACTAAACACCCATTTAAGCTTCCGAAAAGCTGTAACATACGAAGTGAATGAAACTACTCATTAATAATGTTCAGGTCATAATAAAAGTAAAAAATGTGTTTCGCGTCCACGACCGCTTCCTTGTTCCAGGCCACGTCAGTATTTTTTTATTAAAAAAATTAATGAAAAAATGATTTCTGCGTCGATCTAAATTCTAGTTTAAACCATCCCATTAACCAATTTCTGCAGCGAAAAAGGAAATAATGGAATTTCGAGGATTTTGAGAAGGAAATGCAACTGCGCCTGTGCAAAAGGTTTGGCTCATGAATAAGACCAGAATTCGTTAAAAACTTTCAAATGGCAACTATCATGCGAATTATAAAGTCAACGCTTCCTTTCATTTTCAAATATCCGGACAAGAAACATATTTTTCCTTCGCCTATACAATGCAACAATTGAATGTGCTTTGAGGATTTTTTTATAACGACATGATGTGTGCAGTAAATAGCTATGATTGTTACTTTATACTACGAAGATATTTGCTGAGTACCAGCTCATTGAAACATACGAAGCTAATTTCTGTTACTATTACTGTATAAGCCAGTTGCCAATATAACAATCTAATTGTAAATCGTAACATGGCAGCTGTTTTATCTATATTGCGATTACTATATAAACAAACTATACAAGTTTCGACAAGGGGCATAGAAGCTAGGGGGCCTGGTATCGGTCTTCGTACCTTCTAGTAAAATTTATCTGTGCCCCTACTGCGAGAGACTTACTGCTGTCTTATATCAAAGTATAACCAAGGAAGCAGACAGAGATATCTACAACGAGATATCCCTGCAAGCAGGCGTTTGAAAGACGGGCGTGCTATTAAACTGTGTCGTAATGTTTATCAAATTTTATCGGTTCAAGTCGGCATTATGTCACATCCGACAGTTTCAGTGTTGATCTTCCACAGTAACTGTACTCTCGTACAGCGTTTAAATTAAACGATTTCGGCCTTTCTCCTGATGTTTCAAGTTTTTCTTGCAAGTCGGAGCAATCGGATTTTATTAACTTAATACCATACTGTTTACAGCAGTGGTTTTCAACCTGGGGGTCGTTGACATTTTTTGGGGGTCGCGAGGGCTTCTGATAAAAATATTCATATGTAATTCTAGATTATATATTTCGTATATAGAACCACTTTTTGTCGTAGCCAAAATACTGCAGCAGGATCACCTGGTAGAAACGATAGCCTACTTTTCCATTCGAATTGTTTTAAGTGTGATTATGACCATTACAGTACTGTTACGTTTGGCAACGCACGAATAACTTTGTGACGTAAGAATGTGCTGTGTTTGTAAATTAGATATCTGGTTGCGGTAGCTTACTGGGAGTCATTCTAGTTTTCAATGAGTTGTGCTGTGGAGTGATTTGTATACGACACGGGTCTCTCACTTGTGCTGCCATATGCATTAATTTAATAAATGAGACTTTTTTCAACATAGTGATATCGTACGTTATTTTTCAGCCATTATGATTTTCTCTTGTGCAGACATATCTGCATTTCATATGCCTGATTGGAAATTTTCGGAAGGAGCCGCCAGGAGTTTAGATATCCCTGGAAGCTGCTCGGTTAAATTGGGTAACTGCATGAAAAAGGTTGAAAACCACTCGTTTGCAGTTTTAAATTGTTTCACAACAGGTTTTAACCGGAATTTTTGATGATTGCCGGCCGACTGTCTCAACGCGTTTTTAATTGTTACGAACCTTCTCAACCTTTGCCAATTGGTCTTGACACAAGTTTGAGATGTATTCCGTTGGAACATTCTTAACAGCTTTACACCCCAGAATAATGTAAAACGTCCTTCCTAAAGCAAAATGTTTTATTCAAAATTCACAATTCGAACCTTCACTTCTGTCGCAGCAAACCTGGGCGCAGCTGAATACTGCTTTCCTGAAGCCTGCAAAGAAGTGTCGACTCCTTCGTTCCGTCTTTTTTTGTTTTTTGCTGAAGCTTTATTTGACTGATCGACGGGACAACGTGCAGAAGAAACGTAAAAAAGGAGCATCAATCCAAAACGAATCGTTTAACAAGAACCGGATGGTCACGAGAACGAGTGCGATAAAAGCAGATATATTGCATAAAATCAAAGAACGAAAAACGCAACTCAGACACCGCTGAGAAAAAACACAAGCATTTTGAGTTCAGTGAAGTAAAACTCTATTGTAAGAGAAGAAAATAAATCGCCCGGCATGTCACTTCGCAAAGTTGCGTAGCGTAACTTTTTATTGCACGTGGATGGAGTAGACGACCGCAAAAGAGTACAAATGGAAGTCTTGTCAACCTATACCACTCCAACAGTCGGGTTGATAGGTCTGGGTCTGTGGAGACCCACCGCCAAAGGGATATTGCGCTTTATCTTGCGAGGCTCCATTTGGTTTTGCTCGCAGACAAGTGTTCGTGGTGATGGAGTTTTGCTCGCGGACAAAGAAGATGGTATTCTGAAAGAAGAGTTAAAATTTAGAGGAAACATACAGTAACAAATTAGAATGATGAAAAAATGCTTTGGACAAAATTAAACTTGATCTTAAACGATCTTGTTTCAAAAACACAGAAGTTTTCTGTACAAATTAGGTCGCATGCCTTGAAACAATTTTTATCCGAACTTCTAGACCGGTGGCTCTTTACCTTTCTTCTACCACGCCCACCTTATTGTCCTTTGTTTCAAGCCCCCCTTGACATTACATAGTGTAATGACGCAACACTATTCCGTTCAAAAACTTTCCATGTTGAAGAACTCATGAAGACTCGCGCCCCCTGTGAAAGGCGTGCCCCCCGGTTAAAAACCACCGATCTAGACTAACATACCAAATTTTAATACCAGATTTAAAAAGCTCATTTCGTCGGAAGTGCTCACCTTGATGCGCTCAGTTTGGGGGGATGCTGATTGGCGAGCGGAGAGATTTGCTTTGTGTAGGAGTGGTGCTGCTGGATGATGGATGAATTTTCGTAAATAGGTTCTTTCCCGACTTCGTTCTTTTTTCCACCACTTCCTCTTCCATCAGTTGAGTTGGGGAAGCCATAGTTGAGTGGGGCCAACTTAACTTTCGGAGACCGGGAAGAGTTGACACCACCGGAACCGTCTTGGGAAGAACCGCTCAGTGAGCGTACGTTCTTAGCCTCAGACGCTTTGCAGGTAGCGGGGAGTTTGCTTGGACTGGATATTCGCGAAAGTCGAGTTCCGGACTGTGATCGACGGCTGTGCAAAGGTGTCCAGTCCTCTGCAACTGCTTTGTCGCGGGTTTGTGCTTCAAGATAAGGTGGAGGTCGAGACGGCGACTGGTGGTATTCTGGCGCTTTTTGCTCCTTGGGACGGCTAACGTTTGTTGCCGGTGATCTAGGCTGACCGTGTGAGGGCGCATTGGAGGTGTATGAAACGGCTGGCGCGCGCAAACCGGTTTTCTTCCCACGACCTCTGAAGTTGGTCTCGGAGCTCGATGTCGATGCGTTTGAGTCATTTGTACCCGTCTTGTTGAGGACGCTGATTGCGTCTCGTTTGGACTTCGGCAGCCTTTGTTGAACGGGTTTCGAAGTCGGCTCTGATGACTCGGACGATGACGTCGCTTGACAACCGATCATGTCACCCAGGCCGTCCGAGGGCAAAGACCCGAAGCTGGAACCGGTTCCAACTGATTCGCCAAGGATATTATCGGCGCCACTTGATGCAATGGACAGTTGAAGATTTGTAGGTGATGGAGCTCCAGAATTGGTCTGCCAAACAATGTAGCTAGATATATAATGTGACACCTAACTCCTCGACGTGCGAATTTTTCAAAACCTTGTTGATTTAGAGCTTTTTTTCACCATATTTTTAAAGAATGAACAAGGTTTTTCAACATTCTTGGAAATGTGTTTGCTTACTACTGTTTTTCCATTTCCAATGAGTGACAAAACAGGACACAACTACAGCATTTTGATGTGTTAAAGCGCTGAGAACATCATTAAGCTTTACGTGTCTCAATTGCAGCGTTGTATGTTTGAACACCATGTGTGGCAATCACTGATTCACAAAACAAATAATGAGCAGCTAGTACCAGGCAAGCTGTACACGGCACGAATATGCTCACATCATTGAGTGATCCACGGGGGCTCCCTCTTCCTCCAGGCCGTTGTCCAAGTTCGGCCTCCACTACAGAGCTGATGAACACTTTTTCAAACACCCTTTGATGAGCATTGTAGTTTATTTTTCGGCCATGGCCGTCTTTCTCTTGTTTTCCTGAAAAAAAGTGTAAATTGGTAAAAAACAGAAAATACAAGGAGAGTATAAGCTGGTAGGGGCGATCTTTAGGGACGGCTGGAATTGGCTGTCATTATTCATAATTCCGTACCTACTGGAATACACAACGTCTAATATGGTGATGCAGCAAAGCATGTTCATAAACGGCTTACTCCCAGGTTTCACTACAGATTCCATGTGTGACTGTTGCGTTCTTACTTGCTATGAATTTAACATTTCTGTAACTTGAAGAAGAATGCCATACGACATGAAGCTTAAGTATCATGTTCGAATCTGACGTGAATTTTCAGGTTACGGTAAAGATGCCAACCATAACAACCAACCGATACAAATCGCCAACAGCAAAATCTCTCAAGGCGGCAAAATTGCAAACTTACTAGGTTTCAAATTGGCATTTTGACTGGACAAGTCCCGCGTGGCAGACAAGTCGCTGTTGCTTCCTGTGTGTATACCGACACTCTTTATGATCCTGCCGATTCCCGATACCGATTTCGCAGGCTTGCGCGACGGCTTTGCGAGTCTGCTCGGAGACGATGCGACTGAGGCAGGCAGTTTTCGATTTTGAGGCGTTCGGATTATTGTAACTCCCGTTGCGTAGACATCGCAACCAGGCGGCAGTTGGGGTTGGTAGACATCGCTCACACCGGAAAGGCGCTTCAGGACGTTATTGTTCTCTTCGACCTTTGCTGGATTTTGTCGCGTACCGAGGATCCCGCCGTCCAGTGCAACGTTTTCGTAAGGAGGCTCAATGTTCACGTAGGGGGGCTCGTTCACACCTTTGCACCTGGTACGCTTTTGCTTCACAGGGATAAGATGAGCAAAGCGACCCCCCGATTGATTAACATCGGTGAATGCGTCGCTCGACGCAATGCGAAGTCGCTTTTGTTCCTTCTCATCGCGCGACTGCGAGTCCGACATGTTGCTTCCGACAGTGGCCACGACGTTCTCGTACCAGTCGCGGTTATTCTTCTTCGACTGCGAGGGTTCGCTTCTCGGCGACCAGGCCGACGATTCCTGTGCGTCTTGCCACGACGCTGGCTCGGCATGGTTCGCTTCAGGATCAGTGTCCTTGTCCTGGCGTTCTATCGTGCTGCCCTCGGCGAAGCCTTCGTCCGAAACCACCTCCTCGACCACTTTGGACAAGCTCGACTCCGTGGAGCTACCCGACACGCCGTTTGGATACGGTTGGCTGAGCTTGCGTCCCACAGCGGCGTCGCTGTTGCTTCCCAGCTTCAGCTTCGACGATTTCTTGCTCGCGCCGATGTAGCCGTCCTTGCCTGGCGGCAGGTACATATTCGGTTCGAGAGAAAGGGTCCGGGGGTCAATAAATGAGCTTGCAGGCTTGACTTGCTTCTCTGCTTCGCTGTTCTGTGCTCTGCGCAATCAAACAGACGAATACTAAATGCAGTGACAGTCTATAAATTTCAAAGAGGCATTCCTCAGCACTCATCCAAAATACATGCCTTGACCAGGTTATTATCGCCACCGATCACACGTCACCCATATCTGCGACGCGCCAGGACAACAATTAGACCCCTGCGTAGCAGTGACGTCCATACCAGAAAGCAAAAAAATTGAGCTTCAAATGTAGATGTCACTGCAGTATCCATGAAAGAGCGGAATCTATTTTTACTCCATTTTGACTACAGCTGTCCAGAGCGCAATTTTCAGCATAATGGACGATTACGCAAAAGCTACCGATCTGCCATATAAGAACTGATCTGCCAATAATGCCATCATGTGCAGACTGTTGTTGGCAGAGCACTGTACCTCACGACGAAAATAGATTATGGCGCGAGTCTAGCATGTGCGTGCAGATCAAACTGTTTTCCTGATAAGGTCATTTAGCGTTACACTGTTACATTATCATGACTCGCGCAGACCTTTTAAGTCCTTGTTTTTGCCGCAAATCAGGGACTTAATATTAATATTAGGACATGACTTCGCCGAAAAGAAGCTTCAGTGAAATCGACACAATTACTTTCAAGTCGTAATAGATTCTAGTATACAGAACGTTTCTGGTCTAAACAGCTCGTGGCGAGTCAGTTGCAAGTGGTTGTAATCCGCAGAGGTGATAGTTCAGTTCAACTTCATGCACAAGTTATTTGCCACACTTATCTAGTTTGATAAACAGTGTGTAAAATATCGAATTCCACACAAACCTGTCATAGCAGTGAATTACTTACTTAGTTTCCTGTGGCGTGTTGGATTTTTTTCCAGAGGAACTGGACCTCCCCCCTGAGCCGGAACGGCCGAACTTCGATTTCATAATATGCACAAGAGAGCGAGATTGGCTCCCACCACTCCCCGAAGTCCTTTTTTTGGAACCGGCAGAGCCCCCGTCCTTGCCTTTTTTGCCAGAAATCTCCATTTTCTTGGTGCTACGACCCCGCTCTTCACCTTTCGCAAGCTGCGGCGGCTGCGATTTAGCGAGGAGGCTTGATTTCTCCTCAGATGCAACGGATGGCTTGGCTTTCGCGTCTTGAGAAGCGATAAAATTGTTGTTCCCCTGTCTGGGTTTATTGGCAGCATAGCCTGCAACGCTGATGCCTCTGGTCGCCCGCGTGGTTTCGGGTGAGCTGGTCGGTGATTGGCCTGTGTTCGCGCTGCTGCCGAGGCTGTCGTTCCTCAAAGAGCCTATGAAGGGATTTGTCAGTGGGAAGCGAGGTTGCTGCTTTGCTCTCAGGATCGGTATCGATTCTTTGTCCATTTGGTGTTTCGCGTTAGATTTTCCCGAGAAGTGAATCAAGGATGAATCGGTTCTCGAGGTAGATTCCTTGCGCTTGTTGCTGGCGAAATCGCCACTAACACTCCTCCTCCGCCTCAGCAGACCGTCGCCGAGTTCGCCGGTATTGCCGACGCGATCTTTCTGCCGACGTCCGGTGGAACCTTTATAGAAACGCAAAAATGCAGCGTTAAGAAAAAAATCCTTACAAGCTACTAATCAAATTCCTTTGAAACGTAAATGATCCAATTCAGTGGAAGCAGCTCTCATTCATGCGCACCTTGTAAAGCATTGCTTCTTACCAGATGAGGTTCAAAAACTTTACGAAACCAAATAAATAAATCGCTAGTTCGCGCAAAACGGGGGATGATGTTAATTACCTTCGCTCATCCTTCTGTGAAGACGTCCACTCTTCACATCAGCTTCTACGTTGTCAAACGTACCACTGTCAGGCGTGGATGCTTCATTCGGTTCGAATCCACTGCTTGATAACCCAGGCCGAATCGTTTGCTTTGCTCCAGATTCGAAAACGGAAAGACATGTTTGAGAAAGAAGAGAATTCTCGCTTTTGCTTGTTTTCAAATGAAGCTGACTTCTTGTTTTTTCGAGTGAGAAGTCTTTTGGCTGTTTCGGACTGGAGATTCTGCCTGTAGAGGTCAAGAAGTTGCCTTCAAATTCTAGAAACACACACGGCGTGACCGAACGCAGATGCTGGCACGCAATGTCCAAGCTTTTTGCATATAGGTATATCCGTTTTGCATCTAAGTTGGATTTCGTATCTAAGCTAAGCCCTGAAGTTTTCAAATTCAATGACCTATCAACGAATTACATCTCATTCAGTGACGTCCACGGATACCATTCTTGCAATGACTTTCACTGACTGTACAAAGCTTGCATACTTCTTGCCTAGGATAGAAACAGCAAAAGTAATGCCAAATATTTTGAATATGCTGTAATTGTGCCATTCGTGCTTGCAAATGCATAAGTTTTAAGCAGCAAGCCACTGAGCACTTGTTTCATTGGATTAGAAAATTATCCAGTAAAATCTATCGCAACAAACTCAGGAATTTTTCTTTGGCGTGGGCGGCAAGGCGTCCCGAGTCTCTGTGAACCCGAAATCTGGATTCGTGATAAGACTTTTTTGCTCAAAACGTAGTTTTCGCTCAAATCAGCATAGATGTAATGCAATTTTGTTAACTTGGGACAGTGACTCCTCCCGCAAAGGTTAAGCAGACGTTTCGTTGGTGAAACAGAGCCATGGTTTTCAACAAAAATATCTGCCTTTACGAAATTCAATCATGCATACGCATATCGTTTGTAAAAAGTGAACTCATTTTTCAACAAAAATCTAAACCCAAGACCATTCGGCTGCAACTACAAACGATCGAACTCGTGCTTTGTCAATTCTAGCTTCGCGCCTTTCATCTTCGAAAACATGCTCACCTTCCGAGCTTGTCCTTTGCTTGCGCTGAACTGTCTGTTTCTCCGTAGTCCCATTCCCTTCACCCAGCGGACGCATAGCAGCGTACCCATTGGGAGGTTCCACCCGTGGCAACACTTCCTGTAAAATGTGCGGAGGAGGCGGGGGAGGAAACTCGTCGTCGAAAACATTTTCGTTACCGATCGATCCGAGATTCGGACTAAGAACCGGTCCGGATAGAATTTCGTCGTCAGTAGAGCGCACAGCTGATGTAGACAGATTCTGAGGTTTTCGCTTGTGCTGAAGAGTGCTGAAAACCTGAAGCAAAAACGTAATTTGCCGAGATCCACGATTTCCGTGATTTCGAGGTCTCGATCCATCCATATTTCGTTGCCATTGTTGCGCCAAGTTCAAGTTGGCTTTGCCCTAGTGTGGCAAATGTTGCGTTTTTGTTTGCAAGCATGAACTCTTTTCGAGTCGAATAAAACACGCAATAAGCATACGCTATGCAAAACAACTTTCCTTTCAACTTTATTTTTCATAACAATCTTAACAATGCAGAGTGACATTGAAAATAAACTATTTTAGCCTTTAACTAAGCACTTGCGCAAGATTGATTTAGATGACCACAATCATTTGTCATCGTACTTTCTTGCTTAAGAGACATTTTCAGGAAGTTTTCGTTTGCCGGTCATCCCGCGCGCAACATTTCTCCACATCTGACGTGACGATTCGCTACAGCGCCATACTTTTCGGCTGTATTCAGTACTACCTTGTGGTTTTTGCCGAAAGAAACGTCAAACGTTTTGTGGATTTCGATAAAATCCGATAAACGACGGTTTTGAAAGCAAGGAGCGTGTTGCACGTTTCACCGACGCTGATCGATATGTTGCAACTTATCCCCGCGCCATTTCGGCTTTAATCAATTCCCTCAGGCCAAACCGCACCTCGTTTCGGAGGACGGCGCGGAACCTGAGCAGCGAAAGCCACACGGGCAAACGCGTCGAAACATTGCCCGGGAATTTTAAGTTCTTCACGAGGCGTTGCAGGTCCCACCGTATACGGTTAATTCCTGAGCAGCTTACACAGCGCTTTAGAATGTTAAGAGTGTGAGGCTACAGTTCTGAAACAAAGTATTTTTTCAAGCATTCGGGAACACATTGTGTATCTTACCGCGGCGTCACCTTCCACTTGATCAGCTCTGAACTGATCGTCGTGCCTGTCCCTGGCGCTCTCCATCAGCATCTGCTCGTAGAGATGGTCCAGCGACTGGGATTTGCGACACGCCGCAGCGTACGACTTACGGCGCCATCTTGACGCCAGGCTCGGAGTCTTTTCCGCGTCCGAATCGCGGTCAGTCTCGTTGCGTTTCCACACGCTAAGCTTTTTAAGTTTTCCCTGAAGCGCCGACGAACCTGCGCGTAAACAGATACTGTCATAATTGTTTCAGTTAAAGATCTCAGGCGTACGAAATCATAGCGTAACACAAGATACTGTTCGACGCACTTCATAGGCTTGTCCGATCACACAAGTTATTGCATCTGTATTTACAGTAGACTCTATATTAAAGTAGCATTGCAGCAACCTAGCAAGAATTGAATATATTTTCCATGCTATCGCATTGTGCGTTCTTAAGGTATAAACACAGAGTTCGAAAAAGCAACTGTTGAAACATTTGACAGCTAGTTGTCAGCAGTTACTCCCTCTTCAACAATTGCATAGAAAGTATCGCTTGTGGTCTATTAGAAACATGCAACCAGAAAGCGTAGGAAACTTGATAATTAGTTTTACGATAGAAAACCTTCCTTACCTCCCCTTCTTTGCTTCGTTTTTTCCTTCCTGTTTTTATCGCCGATGCTGAAAACAAACATGATGAATATTGATTCGGTGACAGTCTTCGTCAAGGCAAAGTTCAAGCATGCAAAGAGAGAAGCACATCCAGTGGGCGGTTGTGACAGCTTCGAAAATTACTACGAAACCATGCCAGGCAGCGTAATAAGCATGGCTGTATCACCAAAAATTGTAAGCTTCTTAAAATAGCAGGTCAGAATTAACACAAAACCAAACAGGCTTTAAAGAATATAAGGTTGTGTAACAACAATTAAACGCTCTAGGTTTGATGCAAGCTCTCGAGAAATCAACCGACTGGTCTCTGCTTTCTTAACTTTAAGATAATTCGGCATCAATGTTGAAGTAATTGGTCTCCGTGAAGGTGACGCAGTCGAAACACTCAGCAAATGTTTTTATAGGAAATTGATGTCACGCAACTTTACGCATTACCAGTACTGAAATCTGCAGGAAGAAACTAACGGGTGAAATGCTACAGGACTTAAGCAAGGACAAAGAAAGCAAGCAAACTCTAGACTAGAATGAATAATTCAAAACCAAAAACCGTGGCGAGTAAAGCTGGAAATATGCCATTTTTATAAACCTGGGTACACTGCAGTTGAAAACCTATCTGACGCCAAGTACGGAGCAACGTAAACAAGAGCAAAGCGGCGATGACTCAACCATAGCGGGCAGTGGGAAGTATGACAGTAGCAGGAAGGCGGTCTGAGGTCGTAGGGTTGACTGCCGTCCTCTACGGAGGGCTTTCAAAAGCGGTATAAGTTAGAAAAGTAGGCTCAAAAGTCGGTAAATAAAACCTAGAGGTGTGGTGGTAAGAAAGAGGTTCATATAACTGGAGAAAGCGGAATCGCAAAGTAAGTATATGCGTATATGAACATCGCAACATCTAACAAACGTAACAAATATCGTTTGTTTTTAGTCAGTGTTGAACACGAAAGTGCAGGTCATGAATTTGAGCTGTTCCATTCACTTACCTTCCACTGTCTCCAAAATCCCGTATGCCGCTAACGGCCTCTGAACATTCCAAATACTCTCCGTCACTGGGGTTGGGCGGTTGGCGGTCAATCGGCTCTTCTTCATTGTCTGTTAGCGGTGGCGGTGGGGGGGGTGGAGGAAGGTCCGACAGCTGTGGTTGACTGAATCCTGGCAATAATGCGACGATCATTTTATCATTGTGCGACATGAAAATCAGAATGCAAGGTGAGAAGCTTAGCGGTGTTCAGAAGCAAGAGAACAAATTCACGGAAACGCACCATGGGTTGTTCGTAAAATGGTGTCAACTGCGCGGCAAAGTTGAAATTACGTATTTTTGTCACTTACCGTCGCAGAAGCCGATTTTCGAATATGATTTTCGCTGACCTCCTGCCGACCCAGGATTACTCAAATTTATTGGTTGACCACTTCCTGCGGTAACAAATGGTTGCTGGTCGCTTTGACTAGATGTCGAATCCGTCCTCTCCATCCAAACATTCATATAGTCTTGGCTTTTTCTGTTGTCTGACCATGATGGAAGCATATCTGTTTGGGGAGACCTGGGAGACACCGGTGGCTTTTTCTTTGAAACTTCTGCATGTTCGTGAAACCCTGACTGTTTGTTTTGGCGAGCCCTCTCACTGCTACCTCCGGTTGTTCGTTGCTCTTGACGCGGGGACAGAGGAGTTTTCTCAACATTCGACGGCGAAGATAGTCCTTGCGCCGATGACTTTCTTTCCGAGCACCTGTCGCCAAAATACTGCACGGCCGTCTGTACTGAGTCCAAATCCAGCACAAGACTCGACGGGCGCTGGGTCTCGGCTTGTTTGGGCGTTACGTTGACGTAATGGTTCTGCGAACGACGCAAGCGGCTGTCGCGTCGAAGGGCGCTTTTGGCCGGTTCGTGGGTCTCCTCAGCTTGGGCTGCGAGTCTTTCCTGGTAGAACTTAAGTTCCACCTCTTCGTAGGAATTGTTGTCGAATGCCTGGCTTCCTCCCACCATCCCTCGATCGTCGCCAAACGTTTTCGCCAGAGCTTGTGGGGAGCAAGGCTCCACGCATACGGTTTGCTGACGTGGAGAAGTATCCAGCAGCTTGTTACCTTGCAAGATACTCTCACTTCCTTGACCACAAATCGTGCATGCGGCTTGAACGCAAACACTGGAGGGTGACGCGTACTCAGGGTCACATTTGGAATTGTTCGAACGCGGGGTCATTTCATTTTGCTCGGGAATGACGCCCAGAATACAGTCTTGTGACGGTTCAGTCATTAACTGAGCGCGTTGTGCATAGCCCTGCGGTTCCTCAAACATTCCGTTGTTTGTCGAAGGCGACTTCCTGAGTGCTGAATAAAGCTCGACGACCGTCGCTGGATCTTCGGGTGCGGCGTCGAAACTCAAATCGTCTTCAAAACCGGATTCGGACAATCGCTTCATCACTGGTTTGCTTATACCTGAGAAAAGGATGCAATGAGAAAGAAATAATATGCGTTCATCAAGCAACACGAACAAGTATCAATACATGATGAAAAAGCGTAGAATATACACAAGGCTGCGAGGAAAATTGAGTGGGGGTTGTATTTTACTTTCTCATATGTTTTTGCGCGAGGTATACCTAACGGAACTAACCCCTCTTTCATTTAAAATTTTTCTAACCAAGGCGAGTGATGCATTCAAACTGAAGGCTGCACTGGCATTTCGAAGTAGGAAGAGTTGTGAGCATTCGCGTATGCTTTTAATGAAAGCACAAATGCAGCAGGATAGTCGACCGCAGCTGTATTTGTAATACCTAGAAGCATTTTGATCAAAAAATAAAACATTTGTAGATTCACTTCCTCAAAAATTTAGTTCCATTCAACTTCAAGGTGTTCAATGCCAACGCTGACACATTACAGAAACGCACAGTTATAATGCAGCTGATCTCTAAAGTGTTACCATTAACTCCTTCGCTGATCTGTTCCTTTTGCTGGCTACTATGGGGTTCATTACATGGCACTCTTGAAAGATGTTCACGACGTTTATGAAGTAATGAATTTGTCAGATGAGCGTCTGAAAAGAAACAGCAACGACAAATCAGCAAAACTTAAAACGGTGAACTGCTACTAAACCTTAAATGTCAACACTCTGCACCACATGTAACGCACTGCTATCCCATCATGCTTTTGACGATGGGTTCGTCAAGCACAGAAACACATACAAGAACGTACAAATACGAACAATGTACAAGACTACACACAGCAACGCTTAGTTTGTTTACTTTAGGTGAGGCAGAGATTGCAGTGCCTCAGGGAGCAAAAACAAGGTTACAGCACCGATAATACCAAGTTATAAAGCGATAACATATCTGGAATCAAACTCCGGACCTACCAGTGTCGAAGCGGACGCAGCAACCACGAGGCTACGGGACGGTTTGCACATTAAGCACTTTACTAGCACGACACACTATTTCAGCATTAACTTCACGCTCAAGTAACTGAGTGCCTGTACGTTCTTACAACCGAAAATCCCTAGAATCTCTTGTCATGAGATGAAAGTTAAACGAGTGAGGTTGCTGTTCAGGAGAAGGTACGCTGCGCGAAGTGGCTTACCTTGGCTGGTCATTACGCTGCGACTTGGGTGAACTGGAACCGATTCGATGAGCTGCTTGTTGTAGTGGGAGAGCTGCTGAACTTGCCGTCGCAGGTTCGAGCACTCGCGATGAAGACGGCGTTGCATCATTTCGGAGTGTACTATTTGTGCTGTTACCTGGAAATGCGACACTTAATCAGTGATCACCTTCTGGATTTTTCGAATGATTAGATGGCCATGAATCACCTACAAACTGTTGTGTCTTCTAGCAGATACTCACTGTAGCTTTTACGTACGTATTTACATTTGATTTGCAACAAAGTTGATCGCTGAAGATGCGACGGGCATTTCTCGCCTCACCTTATTGTACTCCTGTTTCTGTTGCTCGGCCAGTCGTACAAGCTGAACATTCTGGTCTTCCATTTTTTGCATGCGCTCCGTCAGAAAGAGGCAGTAGCGCCGGAAGTCTTCGCCGGTCTGGAAAAAGCATTTGTAAAATTATGCCAAGATGTAAGAAACTTTAAAAGCTAGCGTACGTTTGTAGATACAAATCGTCCTTTTCATGACCTGTCTAAATACCATTTCCAACACATGAACTTCACGCAGTTGAGGCAGGATAATCTTCAGCGAAAAAAATCAAGATTGGTATAAAAGCGCGAGATAATAGGTTAAATATCAACCTTTTTTATGGCAACTAGACGTTTGCCACAAATTAAACTAAACTTAATAAAGTACCTCGACTTACCAGTTGATTCTGCATCTGACTTCCAGAAGTTGGCATATTTGGGAAAAACATCGCACTGTTTTGCTGAGGCGAGTGGGGTAGACCTTGCGGTCGGACGTTTTCGTAACCCTTCGGCAAATCTCGGCTGGGCTGATGCGCGTTCACCTGTTGATGTTCGAACCAGGTAATGTGACTGTACTGCTTCGAGCAAGCGTCCTAGAAGACACCCTTTGCTATTACATGCCACATGGTTGTAGCATGCGGTCTTAGCTGCCATCATCGCAATAAAAGTTTGCTCTCGTGTCTTGGCTCTGTTTTCGCCTTACGATTTCTTGCATTTCCAAGTAAATACGCTGGCAGGCGAAGACGTAATTGCTACTTCAGCTTACAAATTGTCGTCTTCGTTTTCAAAGGCAGTTAATTTACATACCTCACCACTGGGCATTTGCGATTCGGTGTCTTCTTTCACTCGCGCGACTGCTGCCACCCGTCTGGTGTGCCTCAGCGCGTCTCTCAGAGACTCTTCGACGTTGTCAAAATCCGTTTTGATGTTGCTGGCCTACAGAGAAACGTGAAAAAGTATCAACACTGTATCTACCTCACAACGACTTTCGGAGACCTGATCAACTTTGCCACCATACCGTATCGTTCAACAACTGGGGCGAAGTGTTTGCAAAAGTGCCTGAAAATGCTGAAAAAGGAAACCACCAGGACAACTGAGGGTAAAACGTCACAGATGTAAGTGCACAGCTTTTCGCAAAGACTCCGGGTCAGGCAAATAACTTCGGTTCAAAAGACTGAGCGTGCGATATCATCCGTCACCAGAATGAAAAACGTGCGAGTGTCGCGACGCGACCAACGCAACCAGTTAAAGAATTAACAGAAAAATATTTGAGAAAATCCTTCTCGTTTAAGGCGAACAACGTGACGACGAGATTTGAGCTTTGACGTTTTTCCGGTGGAAACAACTGAAATTGTACGGCGAGAGACAAGGCTTGCCACAATCGGGTGATTTCAAATTTAATAAGTGGATTGTGAAGTGTTGAAGCGTACAAAATGAACGTTCAATTTTACAAGCAAGTTTTATCTTCGGAGGAGGTATTCATTCATTTTCTTGCGTTAACGCATGGCCAATCGGGCCTGTCGAAACTTTTATTTAATGAGTTAGCAAATGCTTCCGAGCAAACGTGAGAACTTGGTGGTGACACGGTATAACCTCATTGAGGTTATTTTTGCGAAGAAAAAAACGCAATGTCAAATAATGAAACGCTTTATCAGCACTGCTCTCCTGACAAGGATACGGTTGACACCTCCGTTTACAAATCTGCAGCGACTAAACAACTGAAAATGTTGAAACTCTCGCCACAGACACGAAAAATCGCGTATGGGACAATTTTTAATTTCGTCCAGGAAGCATTGAAACTCGGATAAACTTGCCTGCTCACGTGGTTTGGCCTATTACGACATCATCCCGTGATGTAAGCAACGAACCCCCAGGCGCGTTCTGGCGAAATTCAGCCATGAAACTGCTGTCAAAACACGCGTTTTTGTGAATTTCGCCAACAACACGTGATTGCGCCACACCGGCCCGATAAGCCGTGGCAGCACATGGTATGCGCCGGTGCAGCACAAAAACACAAGTTTGGTTTTCCTGGGCAGTAAACATTTTTCGATAGATGCTGAGTTACAAAAACACGATGAAACGATTTTACAAGCAAAAAGGGATGGTAAAACCCACGTTTCAGTAATGTGGGCAAAAGTATGGCGGAAACAGAAGCGCTTGACCTTGATTGCCCGACAAAATACATGCCGGCTTGAAGGCCTAAAAGTTACGGTGTGCTTAGAGACATTTTACGCCTAGAGCGAGTATTTGCAGCCGCTTTAAACTTGCGCCAATAAAGAGTTGATCCACGCAACTATGATTCTCCACCGCAAGAAGTGGCAACACAGAGAAGCCAGACTAATCTATTGTTAATGATTTGCGATGTCAAAGGGAGGCTAATATCGCTAAACTAACCGAAAGCAGTACAGCGAAATATGGTTGTTAGTTTCATAAAGGCGAAATCCTTTAACAATTAAAAGTCATTTAAGACAATAATTAAAACTCAAACGTAACAATTAAAACCCATAGATTACCTGATTTTCTCAATCTGTTAACAAAATGTTAGAATAAAACATGTGAAAGAAAAGCAATCAAAGCGAAATTACCAGAGCTTGTGACATTGAAAGACGCACCGTTACGGAATATACCAAAACGCTAAAACCAGCAATGGCAGCAAACAATACGAGTAAAATTTGCTCATTAACCACGTAATAATACAAAGGGCAGAATAATGGTAACTTATGTGACGAATTTAACTCCGACAGCTCCTTAACAATGTTTCGTGATTCAATCGTTTTTAGGCCATGCTGTAGGCTATGATAAGACATTTTTTCTTTAACGCATGCAACGGGTATTTCGTCCTAAAGTTAGCGTGTGCTTTTATTTTTGTCCCAAGTGGTCGTTAGGCTGGCAACGCGCGCCTGGGATCGGAGACAGCGGCAGCTAGCTCAGCGATTCAGAGAAAACCAGACAATGACTGTCTTGACAGGCGTGGCGCAATTTTCGCTACACTGCTGATTTGCCAAATCGCTTGACGCTGCCATTATGTTGTCCACAATTGCCTGAGACAATTGTGAATGAATCGGACGCAAAAAGCGCAGCGACAAACAGTGACCATCAAAGGCGTAAGGCGAGGTCCTAAAAAACGGGAATGAATACTCCGAAATCCTTGACGCATGATTCCAGGTCTTTTGCAGTGAAAGATAAAAACACAAAGCCAGCGACTGATCGTGCAGCAACGTGATCACGAGATTACACCGAAGTTGCCAACCGGTATGCAAGTCACTGCCAGCTGACGTTGCAGGCATTCAGCTGCACAGCAACAAAAACAAATACTTTGGATCATAATTGTGTAACTGTCCTCTCAAACTTGTTTCAGGTCGACCGATACGCCAAAACAAGCGTTTTTATTCAACCGAAGATAATGATCGCTGGCCGTGATTGATTGCAGTTATCAAATACAAGCTTGACAAAAGCTGCACGCGGTTTTGCAATTCCATTGAATTATTTTGAAGCTGTTCAACGCAAAGCTTATCACCATCCTTCAGCAATTCTACAATGTATTCAAAGAATTTGCTTAGCATGTACAGGAGTGACAGTACAGAATCTGAAAGTGAGCGATTGAACAAAGCAAAACCTCGTTGGTGCGCTAAAATGGTCAAAAGTTTCAGAGGTCCTAGATTCACGCCATTGTGGATCCGCACTGTCCAGAATACACTCCTGTTTTCGCCAAATGATAAACGCGTATTAGAAGCGATAAATATTCATTTAAAGATAAATTGTTGCTGCAGCTCATGACAGAGGTGCTATACAAGCAGCGGTTCCCAAAATTCCAACTTGAGCCATTTGCGATCGCTGGGGAATTGTTGCTACTGTACTGCAATTATTTTCTGCAATTCACTGTGTAAGTAAAAAAAGATGCATCGCCGTATGTTGTTCTTGCAATTACATCCTTTGAGGTTGAACAGGGACTAAAATAAAACAACTTTAAAAGATGTATTTACACAACTCAGTGGATTTTCAACGATGATTCCAAGGAGTTTAGAAAAGTTTAGGAGAGTTTGTGGTGATAAGAACGGGCTGGGCTGGAGACGCGCGATGTTTTCCCGGAATTCGCGACCACGCTTACGCACGTTGCTACAAACACCAATGTTCAACGGAAGAAGTGCAAATGCTTCTCAGCGTGGAAAAGCTTTTCATTAAATCGTTACGAAAACATCCCTCGAACTGCTTAACGCCTCTGAAAAGAAACTACCTACAAACAAACCGTTGAGCAGGATGCACTCGCAGCGATCCGGTTTCGTAAATGTTTTTCCGGCGAAAGAAAAACAGAAAAACATCAATCGCCGTAAATACATCGGAGTCGCAAATCCGATCTGGGTAAACAGGACGCTTTTCGGAATCGCTTCGTTTTTCTCCAATTCGTTCCACAAAATCGACCTCAGTCAAGGAGTGGCATGTCCCACGTAATGATGCGGTACAAGCAAAATCGAACTTTCTTTTGCCTCAAAACCACATCAAATGTACAACAAAAATAATGCCGAAAATTTCACCTGAAACGTAGTTTTTTCGGATATTATTTATTATTTGTTTTACTGTACCTGCCAAACCAGCTGCCTGATTACCTTCCTACCAAGCAAAACTGCACTTTGTAAGCTTAAACTTAAACCTATGTATCATAGAATAACACCAAACCAGCAAAATGAAGACCACACTAAACGGTTTGCCAGATGTTTGTTCATTCTTCAATAATTTTTCGGTTATACACTGGTAAGGTCTGAAGGTGAACCTTCGTATTTCTATACAAACAAACTGTACGTCTAAGCAAACGTTTCTGGTTGGATTCATTATATATCTTTCGCTGACTTCGCGTTTCCGAGAGCATTACTGAAAACAGAGCCATATCATAGTGGAGCAGAAGGTGAAACCCACAAGTTGATGACGCTCGTCAATACCGTGCGCAGCTCGGATTTACAAAGTCGAGACAAATGTTTTGTTCACAATCTGGCGTCTGTCACGTCCTTAAATGTGATGACCAGCAACGAAATAACACACTTCAAGCACGTATTTCCAATGACGCACACTTGTGAAACGTCAAAAGCACCAGAAGAAATCGGAAACGTGACAGTTACGGGAAGGATACCGTGTCGTAAACTATCGTTGGTTCGTTGAATTAATTGAAATTCGCATGGCAGCATTTCTTCCACGCTTTATGAAGTTGTATCGTCAACACATATGAAACAAACTTTCGAAAGTTCGCAGAAAATACTGTAGAACCATGTTGGGATGAGCAACGCGATTACATTAAAAACAACTGACTTAAGGCAACATGGAAAGAGAAAGTCAGCTTTGGCGAACCAGTTCACTTCCAACGCAAAACCAAAAGCTATATCTTTTATCTCCACAAGCTTTTTCGTGAGCACTGCATGAACAAACACCTTAGGTATGCAGTAACAGCACCACAACCAACGATACCAGCAAACTCATTCCAGCATCCAAACGGAATCAAACAGAGAAAATTTCTGACGAAGAAACGACTCGAAAGCGTGTACTTTAGGATTACGTTCTCAATTGCGAAATATCCTAGGATCACGTTTCCGCCTCTTAAGACAGTGCTCGGCTGCCTGGTCGTTTCCACGAAAGCGTTTTTTGACAGCTCGCAATCTCAAAAGTATCAGGTTTTGCCCATTATGTCAACTTGGGTCAGTGAAAAGATCCTAAAGCAAATATATGCTGGGCAGTGTTGGAAACATTTTCAAAAAGTTCATTTGGAGGTCTACAATAATTTGGACGACTCAGTTGGTAGCATCAGGGACAGAATTTCTACGCGTCAGTGAGCGGCGTAGGCTAATGACCGGTTATACTAATATCGATCACACAACCAGTTAAGCGCACGCGCATGGACAAAAAAGTTAAAACAATACGATTATGTTAAAAAATCAAAGCAATAGTCATGTTTGTTTCAACAAACTTCTTTGGCAACATCCCTACATTTTAGCATAAATAGGAGACAGTATGTTCGAACATAAAGAAAGTCAGTTGCTGCGACTGAGTGTAAAGAGTTTCAGGCATTAAAATCGATTATGATCGCCTATTGAAAAAGTATTTCCGATCCACCCTGTCTTCAAGCACAAACATCAGCACAAGGCAAACATGATCTCAGGGAGAATGTAATCACACATCGAGGGAGAAAGAGATAGACAGATTGATTGATGAACAGTAAAAGATATTGCAGGCAAACTCTAACGACAATAAACTCCAAGCAATGTTCGAAAAAAACAACAGTGACCACAGCAAAACAAAATATTTGTAAAGAGCTTTGTTCGCCAAAATATTTTGACATGTTGCTTATACCTTTCGATAACATATTTAACTTAGCCATCATCATTAACTTAAAAAGTACTTACTTTTACACCTTGATGTCGATCATGACTATTCGTACTCTCGTTGTATTTCATGACGTTAAATGAGATTCAGCAATGCAAACGGGACTTCTTGCAGAGATAGCGTTGAAAAAATGCACGCAGATGCTTTATGCCTACCTTTAGTGTTAAGTATACATTTAAATCAAACAAATGCTCTGAAAAACACAGCTCGTTTTGCAACGCCATTTCAGAGGACATGTAAACGCCACATTGTTATTTTCGTCATTAACTTTTCAATACCACAACCTTTTAGCTGAGTGGAAAAGAGCTTCTTAAAACAATTAGGAAACGCTCGTCATGCGAAAGCTCAGCAAACTGGGTTTGCTCATTGGTCGTTAAATTTAACAGCACTGTAACTGAGCAGTGACATCGTCAGCTAAAGCATTTTGGCAAAAAAGAACCTTTTCGAAGTGTTTGTCTTTGTCAGCCTTCTGCTGTTCCTCTAAATCAAGAATTGTTACCTTGTCAGACTACGCCTCAGAAGCGAAAATTACGTTCCGAAACTACTCTACTTCTTTATCTATCGCTCTGCCTCCTGGTATAATATGCGCGTTCGTATGAGGTATACCAGAGCACGACAGATACCGCTCTGCACATTCAATCTAACATTTATTGCTTTCGATAAAGCAGATGGTGTCCAATGGCATATGCACGATGCTTCCGATCACAACAAAGCGGCTGCTTACGTTTCTCGCAAAACAAACCCAATTACAGCGCCCCGCAGCATATTTGCAGACAATCGCGTTCAAAGCAAAAGACTATTTCGGTCTTCGTCAAACGTATGCTCGGCGTAACTGTACGCTTTTACAAGTCGAAAATGCCAGCGCTGTGTGTTCGCTAGAGCGGAATTTAATCGCGGTTTTTCAGGTGCGAAAGCGTCAGACAATTTTGGCGCAGCCCCTGTGCAAACGCTGTTCGTCGGACGATTTCACAACAGAGAAGGTCATCTGGTTGCTGGAAAAAAATTGCACTGAGGTCCGATCGGGCATACCAACGGCTCTTCAGCGCTGCAGACTCACTGCGACGGCCTAACAACCCGAGGTGCGTCCCCGGCGCTGTTCTCAGCAAAGCAAGGAAACATTCCACGGCGACGAACGAGCATTCGCCCAAACCCAACCATCCTTGCCGTGCGTAACGATGGGTGCCCGCGCTACTTACCAGGGCGCGTCCACATTGTTTTCTGACTGCGTTTGCGTAATGACCGAGCTGAATTGCCTGGAGCTCACCCACCGCTCACCATTAGCATTCGCTGAAAGGAGCCTTGGTCCGCGCGGCCAAAATGTCTGAAAGCTTCATGCCAAAATTTTGAAGTACATTACTTCTCACACAAGCATCCATGGAGTGTGAACTATGACAGAGCAGAAGAACTGCTTAAGTTTTTTGACAAGCGGGGTCGGATTCTGGGGTATTTCAGTGTGTTTCGAAATTTCGTTAGCGATCAGGCATGGAGGTGACCACTATAAATTATTCTCAAGTAATTTATTGACTCTTTACAAATATGCCGGCAGTTTTCCATAAATTTCTAACACAAACAGTTAAAAGAATTTTCCGCCCACGTTTTTCAACTGCACGTATAGGAGAAAATCCTTTTTCATAAAATTTCCTCGCTTGATGCTAGATCTGTCTGGAAACTTTTGTAAATCTTGACCGCATTTTAATAAAGCACTTTTCGGATTAACTCAACGATCACATGATAGCTGAACGCTGGCAACAATTTCATTAACGCTGATTTGACAACAATACCGGTTTTAACCTGTTCTTTGATTTAAATCTGGTTTCTGCACTTGGGCAACAACAGCTTTAAGGGGATAACATCTTGCCGAAAAAGAATTATTATCACACCCTCAGGAGTTGCGACAAAGTACTCGGATGTGTGGAAATACAACCAAACGAGTTCAACCCCGCTCCATTGTTGCAGTGCTTTGTCAATATTTCTGTGCAGAAGTTAAACATGTTGCATAACTATTTGCGAAGACGTTATAGAAAACCGAGCTCAATTCATGCAATCTCAAAATGCAAGAAGGGTCTCCAGTTACTGTTTCCAAGCTCTACACCATAACGCAGCTCCGCTGTACAGCAGATCGTCGAGGCACTGCACAGTACATTGCCGACCGAACCGTAACAAAACTAATTACAGCCAATACTGGACTTCTGCTAGAAAACTCTTACAGTTGAACATCTGTGGGCTTTTGTTTTGAGGGCGTTTTATCGGACTTCACCTGGATTTTACTTTCAGCAGCAGAAGATGCGTTTGCTAAAAAAACAGTAAGTTGGTAACAATTCCTTTATGGAATGTAACGAAGAAGAAATAGTTTTATGCCTCACGAGACTTCAGCAACAAAACGATCAAACCCGTAAAATTGTGGGCGTTTCTTTAGGAAAATACAAAGCTGTATAAAACAGTTGCTAGTGAACATGAAACTTGGCGGTCTACCTTCATCACGAATCAGCAACTATGGAGCTGCGGGCCTTGATCGATCGCTATAAAGACAAATTCGAAAATTTTGAGCACCTTGGCAAAGAGCTGAGTGGACGAAAACCAGCAGCAGTTGCAACATCGCCAGATCACCTGATAACCTCCGCCGCCTAATCCCTTTTACAACACAAACCCAAAACACAACCATTTCTGTCTTACTATGCTATCTTTTCGATTATTTTGCACAGGGCTCCTTGAATGCCTGAATTAGTCCACGTTTGTTAATGCGTTTCGCCCAACTAACCAAGCGTGAAAAACGCAGATCTCAGGATTTAACTGAGATATTACAAGAGGTTAGCGACTTGCGCAATACAGACGAGTTTTGATTGCGAAACTACAGCGCTTACAGCATACTTACTCGACCATCAGCAAAACAAGCAAATGTATAAAGCTAATCCATGTCGTCCAAGTCAAGACCGGGATATGTGGATTCTCATAATTGGCGGCTAGCTTCATGAGCAAAAGCTCAAAACATCCATTAAAATCTGACACTGACTAGCACCATTGTTTCGAAAAATCACGGCTGGCTTGCAGGTGTTCCTGTATTTCGACCATTCCGTAAACTCTACTGTTCTTTGTAACTTTCGCCATCGGCTAATAGCTATGCAAGAGGCAGCAGGGTTCAGACAAAATCCAGTTAACACAAGAGGAATAAAGCTATCGGCTTCAATATCTAATAAAACAACGACTGAAAATGTCGCTGTCGGCCCCGAACGTGTTGTGGTAATCGTAAGTCTACGTCCCTCTGGCAATCAAAAACACATGTCGGGCAAAGGATAGCTCCGCAAATACAAGGCTTTCCGTCATGGCAACGACAAATAGTGTTTATGGAGCGAAGCGATTTACGTGTCAACGCGAACCAATGAGTACCGCCAGAACTCCCGCTTATCCTGAGCAGCCGTGCAGCACAGTACGGAGAAGCGCGGGCCCCGTATGGGCAAATGCCCAGGCGCTCGTACCCAAAGCTGGTTGCATTTGAACATTACTTATATGCCTTACAAAGCGATTACTGAAATGCACTGGAACCATCGATTTCTTTTCAATCAGATGCTTCCTTCATAGACGTACTAATGGCGCTGTGCATAGTTGCTTGATTGCAACAGATCAATTGGGTTTGTCTTCGTAGGTCACGGTGACCTACTCACATCACAACTCACCTCAAGCACAGAAATGTGCTTATACGCTATTCTTTACCGTGCACCATCGTATGAATTGTAGGGAGCATTAATTCCTCTCTACAGATGGAATATAATGGCTTCAAAATTGTCGTCTAAATGCGTCAAACGCAGCGGTATTGGGCGCCGTGTTGCAACAGGTTCAAGAAAATAAGATCAACAATGACGAACCTCAGCGAAAGCATCAGATAAATTCGTCTAAACTCACCAGCTTAGGTTAAAAACCAAGTGCTTCCGCTTGTCGAATCGGCACAGATGTTTTTTCCTTGAAATGAGTTTTACTTTCGGGCGACCTCCCGTTTTTAAGTTCTTTCAACTTCCGGATTATTTACAGAGCCATTTACTGTCTAGTCGATAGAAAATAATAAAACATGAAAGCAATTTTCTTTGCAATGAACTAGTATTTTGCGGGAGGTTTGCTTTTACATCGAAGAAAGGCCGACGCATGACAAGCGCATAATCAACAAATTACAGCCGCAACAAGTTGATTAGGCGGGGTTCTAAGTTTGGAATCCTGGTATTGCACGATGCAGATGCTTGAAAAGCAAGAGTTCCTTTAAAATTTTACACCATTTTCAACCTGCGTTTGACATCCCCTGTGCACCAAGGATGAAAAAAGTCGAATGCACTTAGGATGAAAACGTTTTACTGCAATCGCTTGCTTGAGATTTCCCAAAATGTCGAAGACACTGACAGCTGGCTATCATCTGACAACGGCAAAATTTACTCGTAAAGCAGTAATTATCGGGGTCACCAAAGAATGCATTCATTGACATGGAACACTGACCGGAAAACTGCGGCTTGCCTGAGTTAACCGCAACAAAAGAAAAGTTGTTCGTTTTGCTTTTTTTCGGAGTAGTACGCGCCGGCATGCTCGAAATGCGTACTCTACGACGTCGCCTTGAACTTATGACATTGCCCCAGTCGTAATGTGAAGGAAACGGTCGCGAAGTGACCGATTGGTGATTGCCGGCCTGAGGGCGGCCTGCCTGATAGTGCCGTCAGGCTCTGCTCGCGCGTCCGTTAATGACAGCCGTCGAAAAGTGATGAAAACCTTTCGCGTGCATTCCACGCTTGCTCGCAGATGATGTCATTCATATGCGACTTCGCCTTTTCGCCATGACGTAACGTGAGAAGCAGGTGACCGCCGCGCTCTCTTGCGCCGCTTCTTCACAGATATGCGCCTTTCGGCTCAAATCAACAAGCAGCGGCAGAACCGCTGCAAAACTTAGCAGATGCTGCATGCTGTCGCCCGTCTATCACGCACGCCTGCTTGTCGACGCAGCTAAGAGACAATTGCGTGTCAGGCTGACAAGTCCAAATGCGATTGTCGTTTTGTGCCAAAACGGAAGAACGGCGCAAGTGCCGTGGACGCGAGTCGGCCGAGCGATTTCACGAGGAAACCTCATTTCACGATTTCACGCTGTCGCTGCGCGGTCAGTAGAGCGTTCCTGCAACAGACGGTCTTGCCCTCCGCTTGGACAAACGGTAAGCCAACCTCTGAACAAGGTACATCATGGAACACCTGCCGCGATTCACCGCGACGGTATTCGAAGAGCAGCCAACCAGAGTTCGCGGCGAGCGCGCCAGTATTAGCTGCCGGCCCGGTGCGCTAATGCCCAAGCAAGGTACATTTGCTTTAACTAGTAAGCAGTTACGTGGTAAATCTCTGATCGTGGTTATCAAATGTACTCCGATTGCAGACGCCCACAAAGTTTCCAACGAAAAGCCTCTTACCGCCTTTTAAGGGAAAAAGGGAATGTTGATTTGATGAATCATCACCTCACTGTCTGAAAGCCAAAAGCAAGAGCAGCCTACTACTGGTTAGTTAAAGCGATACATTTTAGCTTCCAGCAAAATCTTTCGATGAAACTAGAATGATTACATGGAAAACCTGAAACCTCTATGCTTTTGATCTACCTTCAACTTACCTCAATGTCAGTCAACTCATAGTAATTCTGGCGGCAAATAATTCAAACTCAATTCAGCGAAAACAACATCGATGCACGATGTAAACTCGCTCATGTACAGAGCAACTCCTCACTGTTCGTCACTGTACAGAGCAACTCCTCAACGTTTCTACCTTTAATATGGAATCGTCTACATGAAACGTTCCAAGCTTTACTGCTGTGCCGGGGTAGCTGCTTTGCCACCGCGATCTGCCTTTCTTTCACCGACGTATCCCACTTCACCAAAACGCGAGGGCTGACGAAAAAGGACGCTTTTTTCTTGCTCGCCAAAGACCAAATCTCTTTCATGCGTCCGCTGAGAAGCAATCAGTATCTTAACCAAAAAACGTGCAGAAACTTGTGCGGCATCAAATTTTCTTGTCTGTAAGAAACAGACAATCCAATCCGATAACACATTGAGGAATTTGAAAACCAAAGAAGAAATGAGTAGACGTCATGTAGAAACACTAAATTGAGTTACGACTTAGGTAATTTCCCTAACTGGCAAGCAATGCTATAAAAAACTAATGTTTGCTGCAAAACATTTGCTTTCCACGTTATTCAGAAAAGTTCCAAAGTTCATGTTGTTGGCAATATCTTACAAATCAAGAAATAGAAAACATATGAACATTTAAAAATGTCTGAAAACATCTGTTGAGAGCATTCGAATTTCCCTCTCATTAGACAGGATGGCCATACCTCAAGGGAAAGAATAAGTCGGTTCAGTCATATTTTTTGTAAAACTATAGCATGAGTTGCAACGCACGGTAGACTTGTTTCTTAATACGACAGAGCTTAATCCTGATTCTGAAGGTGCAAAGAAATACATCAGAAAGAATGTTTGTCCATGAAACAGCGCTCAGGTAGACACTAGTACAAAGCAAAGTATTGCAATGAAATCTTTATATTCTATTTCAAGGCCCCTTCCTTGTCAGTGGTCGTTAATCGAAAGTACCCTTCGATAAGAGTGATTGTAACTTTTTCAAAGAGTTCAAGCTGTATTCAGACATTTAGAACGTAGGCGTCACTGTGTTTAAAACAACCTATTGGAGGCAGACGACAATAGCAGCAACTGCTTCGATACGGCAGCAAATGAGCAGTTTAAATGCTCCAAAAAACTGCTAAAGGCCATTGTCAAAGTTCGTCAATCGCAGGCATGTCTTTAAGAGTGGTCCCTAAATCAGATTGGTGTACGACAGAAAACATCGTGGTGGACAAATATCTGCCTCGTACGAAATAATCTGTCGTCTCTTACCACAACAAATTTTATTCCGCGTTTCAATGATTTTGGTAAAAGGACATTTGCCCAAGCTTGATCATTTCGCAAAAAGTTACTGGCACTGAAAGTAACGTGGCCTACACGTAAAATACAACGACCAACACATTGCTTTACCTATTATAGCAAACTCTTTTACATTTTCCCTACTAACCAGATTCATGAAAACAAAACCTCATGTAACACATGGTTCGCACTNAGCAAAGATTTGCTTGCAGATTTGCNTATGCTTGTAAGGTCGTAGCGTAAAAAGTACAAATATTTCGAAAAAAGTACAAATGTTTCTTATCGGAACACGCCTGATATTTTCTTGGGGTTGGCGCAGAACTTCTGAAATTTCTTTACATTTTCACTTTTTTCAAATTTTCAACAAAGTCTTTTTGAAAAACATTTTCAGATTCGCTACGATTGTGTTGGGGGCACACGCGCTTTCGAAGATGTGACATTATATCATGCTAACCTTCTTCAGTAAGCCGTATATTTTTCTCGATAGGACAACAAAAAAGCATCAAGCCTAAAAATACACACTGTCTTCTGGAGCCTCACACATTTGCGGTTCCGACCACGCAAAAGTCGGGAGAACCTCTCTTGGCCCGGCAAGTCCGGGCTCTTCCCTCGCCATTTCTTTTCCTCAAGACAAAACGAGGCGGAGACCGCAAAAAGGAAAAGCCGTTTTTTAATCGTAGGCCGCTCCGCCGATGCTCGTCGCAAATATTTATCAGAACCACTGTCACTTATTGTTGATGGAATACATATACGTACGTGCACCGGGCCAACCGATCGTGGCTTACGCGCACGGGCAAGAACAGCTGACCTACTGCAACGACGCGGTCCGCTGTAAGTCGTTTTACGGCTGCAAATGTTTGCCACCTGAACAGAGAACCTCTTGCAATTCCTAGCAGTTTGGTACCCCTGGAATTCTTTAGAAACCTAAGAAGGTTTCTTCAAAAGTCTTTCTGCCTTATATTGGCCCACGTTCTTATAGCCTGTTTCAAATCTTCTTTTCAAGATGTAAGAATTTGTCCAGTTCGATCCAACGAAAGGGGCAAAATCCAACAAACGCCGCACAAGTTGTTCATCACCAAGAGTGTCAGTCAGCTGTCCATCTGAGGAAGACTTCAAAGGAAGAATGCGGCCATGGTCGGACGCGACGGGTCTGGCATACAGCTGTGTGCGAGGGTGACGGCGGTGTCAGCCGTGATTTTGCGACGACAAAGTGCTTGATGGGTTAAGACGAGGAGATAGTCATCCAACCGCTTTGGCAGTGGCGGCCAATGCTGACACAATAAGATTTCCGCTAGGTGCAGTGTTTTGAAACAAATGTTAGAAGATCTACTGCATGAGAGTGATGAAATACATTATTTCAACGAAAAGATTATGAAAAACACATTAGGCCTTCACAAGTTAAACAACATCACTGCTGTAGGAAATNCCAAATAAAAGCTTANGCCAGCAAGGAAGGGTGGACTCCTGGAACGCAGTCCGTTTAGGTGTGACGATGGAAACTCAGACGAAAAGAGAAGTGATTAGTAGCTTGCGTTCATTTTCGGTTGCCGAATATATAAGTTCACTGTAAAAGGGAAGCGTGCCACTCAGAGCTTTTTACGTTCCTGCACACGTGCATCAAAGTAGACAAAAACGCCTCCAAACACCCGCTCTATTATAGCTCTGAAGGCGAGGCCGCAGAAACTGGGACAAATGCCCGGTAGAGCCTAACAAAACTTCCTCGCTTAGCTCGCATTCTCTACGAACTCAAAGTGCATTTAAATACACGCTCTCCAACCACAGGTGCCGACTGTCAAACTGCACTCAATGTTATTTTTTGTTTTTCAATCAACCGCAGCGACCCAGACAGCAAAAGAGCAAGGCCGGATTCGATCTGCCGCTTGTGGTCCACGCCATAATGGCGAATGATGAGGATCGGAATATGAATAATGGTTGCTTATCCTTTGGCGTTCCGTTTTTACCACTGCATGCCACTCTTTTGTCCATGGCAAAACTGCATAAACGGTAGCACTGGCTCAGGGCAGAGATTTGATGTGACATTGAAAATCACTTTTTTATGTTCATCAAGGCGTGTAGAAAAAAGGTTGGCAATTTTAGAATAATTTGGATACTGCACATGTTTGCCAAAGGTTTCAACATAAAGAAATATCAGCAATTGTTATTGACTTTACGTTTTAGGTGTGCCACGTGATTTTATAAAAATGAAAAATTCTAAAACTTTCATGAGCTTCGAACTAACTACTTTAGGACATTTATATGAAGCATATAAATCTAAATGTTCCATGTAAATTTCATACCACACAGTAAAAAACTTAGCATAAAGTAGTACGTCCATCATGCCTCTTGTCACTTTATATAGAAAAATCCGATGCTGGGTTGTGAAGGCCAAAAAGTTTATTTTCAGCGTCGAAGCGCAAAGCGAAATTGCTGCAGCATCAAAACCAGAAACCGAGATCAATAAAGCCAGCGACTGACATTTGGTTTAGCTGCATTACTGACGTGCAGATAAAAAAGCAGCACGCACAGGTCGAATACTAAGATCGTAAGAAACAGTAACACCGCCGTGAGAAAGTTAATCTAGTGTTTTGTTCGTAGATCTAAATCTCAACGTATAGGCGTAATCAACACGTCGCAGTGGTTTGCGCTGTAATTTCGCACGACCGGTCGTCTCATCGACGATTAACAACCTTTCGTAAAAAGCAGATCGCTTCGGGCTCATGTTTTCTCGCTGAATGGCGAGGTGTATGCGCACATCGGACAATCTTTACTGTACACAAAGTGAAAATTACGCATCAAGGTACAAAGCTAACATGTAGAGCTACACCGACTTGACGGCGATTAACGTCCTTGGCCAGTGACTCCTTCAGCCTGACCCGACGGCAACTACAAGCAAAATCCAGCACGCGCTACAATGTCAAGTGCTTGGAATTAACTCGACATTTGCGCGGCGCCCGAAGGAACTCAGATAATTTTGTGAGCTGATGCAGCCACGGAATCAAGGTCGGGGTAAAGGGTAAAAACAGTAAAAACATCGTCAGGCAACGTTGAGCCAGTTAAGATGCGGCCGAGAATCGTATCGACCACAGTGTTCAGCAAGCAACGCTTTACTTTGTGTTCTAACGTGTTCTGCAAAGCCTACAAAAAACTATTTGTTGACGTATCCAACAGCACGCCTAAAGAATCAGGCAAGACGTTACATTATAATGCTTGCATATCCTCTCGTATCTGAGCCTCAGGCACCGGAGGGTTTGCATTTGAAGTCAACAAACGACTGACAAAAAATCCTCAAAACTGGTTGCGTCACGTGGCAATGCCGTGATCAAGGTCGTTCGTCCCAGCCTGCAGGTGTAGGGTGACGTTAAACGTTCGTAAAGTATGGCTTGAGCGTTGCAGCGGTGTAAAGCACACCGAATTTCATGCCCTGTTGGCAATCACTGATTAATGTTACGAATGGGGAGCACTCAGTTTTGCTCTGTCTCGCTGCTCTCGCCGAACCATTGTTTACGGTCGTTCATCTGACGGCCTAGGGCCGAAGTGATAACACAACATAGGATCTCACCACCTGCTGCGACCACGGAATGTAATAACACCGCATATTATCATACAAGATGCCACTAACTTAGAGAGGGCAAAGCTTAAGAGTCTGCGCCAACTATGCGCAAAAAGCTCGCAAAGCTGATATGTGCGATCAAGGTGACGTTCCTCGTGGAAAACACTTCAGCATCCTCTAACAAATAGGGGTATTACTTTTGCCACAGAGTACTCAAGAGTCGCAACGGGGATCTCAGCACAATATTCACCCTTCCAACGTCCAGGAATGCAGGAAAGGAGCGTCTTTGGCAACAAACAGCCCGGATTTGGTTGATCGATCACAAAAAGGTTTGGGTGAATCCCTAACATGAGCTCATTGAAAAGACACATGTTCCGGGCGACACCTTCAATCGAAGTTACGTCATTGAAAGCAAACAAAGATGCATTCTGTACATAGAACTTCATAATGGCGTGTATCCTCTGCACCTGTTGCTACAAAATTCGAGGCAGGTCCAACTGGACAGGAAAAGTAACTTCACGGACTCCACGTGTGCCTTATTAGACAAAGGCTCGTAGCCAGGGCGGCAGATATCAAAAGAAAACGATCGAGCGTCAGTATAGAATTGTGGCCGTACGTTTGCTATGATTGTTTACTTGCCGGTTAGCCTCAGCGTGGTTTAAACGTTCGAATGGTTCCGGCCAGCAGAGTGCAATGTCAGCAACGAACGCGTTGTTTCAATTTGAACCAACAGCAAAGCTTGCGAATGAAATAGATGGCATTTGACAGAGTACTTCGCGTTCTCATGTACCATGGAAACCGGGCTTATCGCTGCTTGTTAAGTGATCAGTGACAGTCAATGACATTACGGACGGCACAATCATATTTTAATCATTGATTACGTACATTTGAAGGCACTCATAAATTGGCATAAAGCTTTTTTTGAAGCTTCAAGAAATGCGTCGTAGATTTTTGTTCAAAAGTTACCTCCTCTCACACATGAAAACAATGTGGAAAACAACTCAATGCTCTGAAACCAAGTAACGACGAACTTCGAAAGTTATAAATTTTGTCTTTGTTGGTTGCTCACTTTTCTAGTAACAACCGCTAACAAGTATAACATCTAGCCTCCAAACAACCGATGACGGTCACGTATAACCGTATAAAGCCACTCTGTCACCATGAATATTTAACGAACTGAACAGTAAATCGCTGCGGTCATGATTTCCCAGGTGTCTGAATGTCCAGTTCCAACAGACGCGAGCATTGCTTTGAGCCTCCAACGTTCTGCTTGAAATTAATATACTGAGCAGTGAATGTAAGTTCCGCCACATTATATTTAAAAAAATCTTTCATTCAGTATTTTCTACACTCTTTCAAAAAATGATGCAACGTACATTGAAATATCTTAAAATGTCTTAACACCAAACCCTACACCTTGACGGAATTCATTTTTAGACATTGAAATGCCTTAACACCAAATCCTACACCTTGATTTCGACACCGTGATTTCGATTTTTAGTTTTTTGCCAGAGCTCTATTATAAAAATTACACATTCATCAAGATAACCGTTTTCTATTGTTATCTGCTGTACCCTGCAGGTCAATCAATCACTCTTTTCGTAAAATGATGCCTAGCAGAGGCAACCTGCACCGATTCGACAAAAGAAAACAGACTGTCCTGTCAAAATTCACAGCCATCACTTTTCCCACAACGATACGGCAGCCAGAGATAAACATCCACATCATTCAGACAGCACCATGTCGTAGGGACTCCCGTAACATCTACAACAGAGTTTAGTGCTGCAAGCAACTTTGTGCAGTGCCGTCGATGGCGCTCGTGGCCATTTATGGCCTTCAACTGCAGAATGACATCCACGCGAAATCCTCATTTACGCAGAATCAAAACCAGCTCGCACTACGTCAAGTTTAAGCGTAAAATTGCACGACAACAAATCGCGACAACATGTTTTAATGAGATGAACGGCTGCAAGCTGGTGAGAAATTGTTTTTGACGTGAATTACACAGCAAGGAAAACTGTTTTGATCACTCGCTCTGCCTCTCGGAAAAACGGTTGCCTGTGCATGAGTTTATTTTTGAGTGAAGAAAAACAACTCGATTTTTTTGAAACAACAATACAAAGCTTTTCAACCAAAGGCTGCAATTTAACGTCAATTAAACGTGAAGGCGCAGAAAAGGCGCAACTGTGGAAAAAGGAAAAAGACGGCTCACGTTCATACTTGCTTAGAAATAAAAACACCTCAACACCCGTTTACGCCTACTAGAAATTTAAACAGAATTAATACTACACGTAAACATGATTTGTTTGCCGATTACCTTCTTTCTTCAATGCTCTCATCTGCCTTTTAAATTTTTGTGATCCTGTTCATCCCAGTGCTTGGTATTTGCAAGAGCTGACGTGTGCTGAAGTAAATAGTGGCTTCCATGGATGTTTGCCTAGATGAATCTTAAGCTTACTCAAAACCATTTTGCTCATCATTACCGACGCATTGTATGAACAAAAAGACCGCATATCTCGGACACGTTTTCACATCAGAGATGCAAAAAGAAGGGTTACATTTCACGTTTGCGTTTATCCAAAGGTAAAGACAGGACATTAATCCCCAAAAGTGCCCTAGACAAATCAATGATCAGATTTATAGACTTTTGCGGATGACATCTCCCCAAAACCTTGGCTCATCTGCTTTTTTAACCCGATCAGGTTTGACCTGTCTTGCAAGGGCTACTTGTTTCGTCGATGCGTTCTTGTTCCACTTTTAGTCTCCTGCCTTTTATGACCCTATCGTCGCGGATGCTAACCTGTCGTGTATCTGTAGGGTGAACGCACTGAACTGACAACATATTTTTGGCGGCCGCCCGTTAATACCAAATGCAAGCAGATCTTAATTCGTTGCTATTTCTCCGAAATCATTTTCAGAAGCTGTAGATAACTTAGAAAGAAGCTAGGTAGAGATAAAGGTTATATCTACTTTAAGACGGAATAAACATAAGAATAATACGCAAGCAGTTAACAGTTTAGTTGAACGTACTTTTTAAGAGTAATATAGGTCTCTCGTGGGAATCGATCAGATCAGCGGAGCTTACAGTTTTTGTCGACATAACATTTATTTAATTTCAGATTTGCGACCTACCCATAACCACCCCGACGTTATGACTGTAAATGTAGTTATTTACTCAGAGTTAAAAAGAAATAAATTATTGATTTGTTGCTGTCTAGCACGAAATGTACAAAAAGTTCCTCACAGGTAACTTTCAAAAAAGCTGCTTGAAAAGCCCATCGTGCAATCAGAGTAGACACAGCTGTTTTCTAAATGGTGCAAAGTACTTCTAAACTGGGACAAACGCCTTCTGCATTGGTGTCAATGAAACTAACAGCTTGAAAAGCTTTGATTAGACATGTAATGATGCTTACTAATAGCAGCTGTTCACTAATTGCTTTAGTAATTCGCAGTCAGTTCACAAGCGGTTTCAAAACACTTTCCTACCATCAACAAGTGGCAATATGTAACTCGAGACTACAGGTGCTTGCTTCTCTTCTTAGCGAAAACCAGGTCCTAATTCTGCTAGACGTATTTAAGCAGGGCATATCAGCCACTTAACCCCGAGGTTAAGTTAGTACAGTTAGGTTCGTCGAGGTCCAGAAGCAAAACTGTCGTTAGACATGCTGCTCTGAGTGCATTGTTTGACTACGAGCTTTACTTTTTCAACAGGACACTTAAACAAATCGATGCTTCGAACATCCTCATGCCAAGACGATTGTGACAAACCACCGGCTCTTAATCATTGCCACACTCACGTCCCACGCTTACACAAATCCTAAGGTTTTCACACGAGAAGTCATCCAGCGTGGGCAAGAAGACATCACAGACCCAACAACAGGGCACAAGTTTCGCTACTATCGGTGGCAATTCGAAGTCCGGTCTAGTTCGGGTCTCGCCAGAAAGCAACCAGCAGTGTGGTTGAACATGGCCGCGACCGTCGAGAAGCGACCTCTTCGGTGATGACCTGCCACCGTGGTATGCAAGATTATTAACGCTGCGAGACAACAAACATTATATACGCCATCGATTGTATCGGCGGCCAGCTCTGTCCCGGAGGTCGGCGTGCGTAGTGCTTTGAAAGCAGATGAACGTTTCGATAAATTCGCTCGCTTCTGGTTTTTCAGAGAAACGTCCGCGAAGGCTTGACAGCGCTGCCCGTGACGCCATCTTACGCAGAATTTCAGATAAAAATAATGATGAATAAAATGACAAAAGAGATGTTTGGTTTGCACCCGTACCATTCCTAGCGACGCGTGCGTCAGATTTTATGGGAACCACGCTTAATTCTTTACCCAGTTCGCACACCCTAAATGATACGAAGCGGGTTCATCGTACAGTATTCAAGCAATCACAATTAATCAACCCCATGGGCGTCGGAAGGGGAGGTCATGGGGGAAAGGCCCCATGTATTTTGAAATTTCCAGAAAAAAGGTTATTTAGTTTCGAGTGGGACAAAACAAATTTCACCACTTTTTTCCGCCCTAGAAAAATTTTGGAAAAATCCTGTAATGACCCCCCTTGGAAAAAATCATTCGGACGCCAATGATCAACCCGATATCCAGTTGACGTTTACTTCAGGGTTTACTACGCGAAGATGCGACGCTTCTGCATGTCAACAACAGCAGCCAGGCAACAATAAAGTTTGCTTGTTTAAAAAAGAAAGTAGGTTGTCCTATCAGAAGTTTGCAACTGATGTTGCAAGTGGCATGCCAAGTAAGACACTCCTGTTCGGAAACCGTTTGGCATTAGATTGGACCCATTTAGTACTTTTCAAAATGCTGTTTGCGGAGACAAAGCATCATCACCAAGCCTTCGGTGCGACTTAGTGGAAGTTAGATGAGTAAAAACATGCCCTAGCCATAAATTGACCAAAAGGCGTTGTTTGAGTTTGGTTTCCCGCAGAGCCACCAGTTGCGTCGACGCCCGGGACTCGCTTTTGTCAACCAGATCCGGTCGAGTTTTGTTGCCCTTCCCACATAGCAAGTTCGCAACGCTGGGTAAATTGCAAAGGCTTTGTTTGCAACGATCTCGCCGGTCTGTTGATAACTGCAAACCCTTGAAATGAATGCCCCTGTGAGAGGCCTGCGTGACGTAAAAAAGCAACTCTAGAAAATCGCCATTCGTCAAAATTGGTTGTCTGTATCAAAAGAAACCAGCCGACGTAGGTGCCGCCGAGACGTAGGCTTTTGTGTGGAGTGGAAGGCAGAGCAGGCGGCCCTGGTGTCAAGTTGCGATCTAAATATTTAGCATCGTTGAGCCAAGTTGCTGTACACAAACGACTGAATCTGGCTAGCGAGCTGAAACAACAAGGTACAGCCCTCGGTGATTTTTTTGTCCTGGCGCAGCTAATTTGGGTTTGGTTGCGGCCACGATGAAGCATGCAGTTGCAGGTCACAACATTTTTGTGTGCAAAACAGTTGACCCTGAAATGCCTTGTGCTGAATAGGCGTGTGAACATACCAGCCCGAACGCCGTCAAGACGACAACGCAAAATACTGCTTTCGATTAGCTGCGACCCGGGTCACATCCGTTCATGAGCACTTTTGTCCAGCTGACCAAGCTTCTTTTCATCACCAAGCTTTTTTGAAGTCAGCGCGGTATTTTAAACTTGCAACAAGCATGGCAACGAGTGTTGGCAAATAACGCTGTTCTGCTCTGGCACACAACATGTGACGGGACAAGTTCTGCGCATGCCACTGCGAGTTCACAGAATTGCTTGTGTGATGCAATTTACTCATTGCTGCACTTCACATGAACCTGCCGCATTAACGACAGACAGAAGCTCTGCCAGAAAGTGGGCTTATGGTTGCTTGCGCTATATACGTACTGCATATTTCTACAGTACTCTAGATGTGGCAACGTGCAGGAGCTGGAATGCGCAGATAAATACTACGTGGGTGAATCAACAGCAAACGTTGAGCGAACGCAGAGCACAGTCACCAACAGAGACAAACTTTTACAAAGGTTGATCTTGGCCTCGCTAAAAGCGGAAACAGAGGCTTGTATTGTTTATTGACGGACTCATCGAACGCACTGGCGCATTTCACACTTGATTGGCTATGAATCATTCATTACATTTGACAAGAGCTCGTACACTTTTCATAAATGCCCCGCTTTCGCGGATCTCAAGTTCACAACAGACCGCGGAGAAAAAACTTCAACGACAAGCTTTACAATTGCAGCAAGCAAAAGATGTTTCTGGTGTTTGCCTTGGCAAGCGCTTGATTGACTCTGATGAACGAAATTTCAATAGCCCCTAATCCATTCAGCCGCAATTCGATTGCCGCGTTTTGACCCAGGCGGTAAAAACTGATTGCCAGCACTTCGTTTATGAGCAGTTTATCGACTTCGGCGCATTTGCTCCGCATCTCTGACAGCAAGAGCAAGCGGGCAGGGAAACTCAGAAATTAGTCACCCACGCAGCCCAATCCCTACCACGCTTGATCTAAATGTCTAAAACGAGGCCAACGTTTAGCATTGCATATCAACAATCGGCTTACCAAGGACTTTTCCTGCTTCCCCTGGGATTAACAAGACCAGCAGCAGACATTCCCTTTCTCAAGGTGCAGCAATCTGGTAAATGCGTACTGCCGAGAAAATGTGGTAAANGTCGCCCAAAAATGCTNGTGATGAATAGCTTACTCAGCCATGAGCAATGTCGTTAGAATATTGGAGTGCCTTGGTTCGAGTATAAGTCATTGTGTTACTACTATGAAAAGTTTGCTGGCTTTTGACTTCAGTTTTAAAAGCCAACAGCAACCTTAATTCTCGCAATTGTGTACTAAAAAGTCTCAACGTGTGGTTTTCGCATGACTGACAACGCAAGAGTTTGCGTGCATGCTGTGCGTGTCGGAGCTTGCGAGCAGGGTTTTTACCCTAAATCTATATAACCGCGATGTGCAAGCACGCGCATAACGATAACTGGCATTCTCGCGTGCCCGCGCTCTCAGTAATCCGCCTTATTTCTGGGGTCGTTGGCTCAATTTTTGCTTTAGCATGTGGTCACGCCACCGGCGAAGTTAAGCACGCGGCAAACCGATCGGTCTTTTTCCAAGAAGGGGATTGTGGGAAGGTATCGTGTTTACAAGAAGATGCAATATCGACAAGTTTTAGGTAGTCTTGCTTGAGCACAAATCTTGCCCGGTTAAAATGTTACCGCCAGCACACCTGCAGTCGCTAAATCGAGGGACGCGTGAAAGGAATGTTAATCATACAATTTAAGTCAAACGTTCCCAGTGGTAACACCAAACAGCTCGACGCGAATTCGCAACTGTTGGTCCAGCTTTTCCAGCTCGCGTTGGCCGCACGTGTCTAAATACGCCACGGAGTACCTCCCGGTTTCTGAGACAACCGACAGCAAGTATGCTGTCATCGGCAAAGAAATACGGTCGCTGCGAGTGACGACATACACCCCACTGACAATCCGACGCGTTCGACAATGCCTCTTCAACGGGAGACCAATTCACAACCAACAGTCTGACAGAGATTATACGGAAAGAGCTGCTCCCTATTCCTACACAATGTCAACCGTTTCAGTAGCTCAAGTGGCTAGGCATTGATGCCGTAACGGGGTAGCACCATTGGTTTGATGTCTCACTCAGTACTTTCTTTATGTTTCCAGACCCGACCACGTACATTCGCTTTTGATTATGTTATTTGCGACGCACGTGCGACTGAGCTGGAACTGCTTACGTCAACAAAACAAATCGAAAAGCTTTCAACGCCGCCAGTAAGCCGCACCTGTGTCGCGTCAGCGACTTTGTGCCACTAACCTGGGATCAGAAAGACAGCGTCTAGAAAATGATGCACGTTTTCGTGAACATACAACCACGTTCTGGTGCAACTGCCAATGTGTTCGATTGACTCTAGTTCAATTTCCGCGTTTCAAACGCTACATGTCTGAAAATCCTCTCAACTGAAAATCAACAACGCCAAACACTTTCGGGAATCAACACAGCGACGCTGTGTTTCACCGAGAACTTTTAGTATAACTGAGCATCGGCAGCACTTGACGGGTTCTTTCGACCAACGCAACTAATGAACCATGATCTTCTAAAAACACTATTTCTGAATAAACTTGACAAGGACAAACCGTTTGTGATTGGCAAGGAAAGTTTCAACGAAATTCAAAACTTATTTCGTGGTATCTGCAGCCAACCAGAATCCAGCAAATGGCTACCTCAGTATCTGATTGCAAGTAAATTTTGATCTTTATCTGACTTGTGTATCAGGCGTTGCGCATTCTCGAGTCAGCAGACTTAACAATTGACATTCACACGCACGAGGCGCCTCTGAACAAACTACTTTAAAATGGACTTCATGTTGAGCATGCCTTTAAAAGCTCTTTAGCAAAATCTGCCCCAGAACAAAGATAATATCGCAAGTATTTCTCTACCTGGTACATATTTGAAAGAACCTGCGTTGTCAGCAAGTCGGCCAAACAGTCCTGTTCCTGTGAAAGCGCAGCTGCGTAACATCTCATCTTGCACTCATCTGACTTAAAAACCTAGTCAAGGGCGCTGTTCGAGCGTAACGAGTTTCTACTTTTAAGCAGAGAGCCTGACGATGATTTTTCTGCCATAATCCGTTAAACACGTGAAATGAATGGTACAACGTAGTTTGGCGTGAAAGACACACAGTAGGTAATAGGTACGCACTCTACCGAGAAGTGGCAGGATCCTTATTGCCAAAAAACTGACGGAGTCCAGAAAAAACATTACTGCTGTGATTTGAGGCAGATCACGTGTATCTCACTTTTCCAACAAGTGAAGTCTATCGTTTGGTGTTTGCTCTCAGTTTTCCGTCAGATGCAATCGTAGGCTAGTAGAGCGTTTAATCACTTTAGTATTGCCTCATCAGCTTTTGATCGCGTTGTTACCATCTCATTTGATTCTGCAACCATTGTATTGCTGCCTCATGAATTTCCGGTCACCTTGTTATTAACGCATTGACCTTGATGGCTGCTTCAGGAATTCTTTGAGAGCGAACGTGACATGCCAAAGTAAAAAGTCACATTGTAGATGCCAATCAACAAACCTGAAATAAAACTCGTTTTATCATTCGTTATCCTTTTACAGAGAAACGGGAAATTTGAAGACAGAAGTTAATTCAAAAACAAAGTGGAAAACAACTAGTGACGTGATCAGTTGATAACATAAATAATGAAATTTTGGGTGTTGCAAACCGAGAAAGCCTCACTCTTGCAAAACGATAACGGTTTATAATCAAACTACTGACTTCGAGCGACATTTCTTGCTGTGGCGCATAATGTATGGATTTCCACTGTTAAGGCTTTGCGCAAGTCCTAATATGAAGATTGTGCCTGTTTTCTACGGACAGTTTTTGTTTTTTTATCGGTAAAATAACTTCGAGAAATAATTTTCGATGTTCTCAACTCGAAATAAATGCTGCGCAGGCTGCGTTGAAGAAACTCAATCCTATTACTAATGCCTAAAGTGAATTCGAAAGCGAAAAATTCGCTGGCCTGCGGTGTTATGTTGAACTGTTTTCCAAGACTGCAATCAAAAGCACTACATTTGTGCCTCATCCCTGACAAATAGACTCCATTTGAATATGATTTCAGCACTGAGGAATGAGTAGTGTTACGTGAAATTGATTTCCGATAAAAAAATTTGCTGATCGATTCAACACCATCGCCTTTGTGGAGACTGGATACAGTGGCGTAGCGAGGGGGGGCAAGGGGGGACATCTGCCCCCGGGCGCAGCACTTTTGGGACGCCAAATTAAGGTCGGAATGTTACTTACTAATTACGAAACGTCAAAGGTCATCGGATGGTTGATAACTACAATTTACAAAATGTCGAATATCATTGCGAAATCTCATCAAGATCACCAAGGCTCGCTAAGCGAGCAATTATGGACCTAAGTGACGTTCCAAGGGGATGTTTCTGTCTCCAGCAATAAGCGCCCGCTTGTGGTTTGACTCACGGCTGCGTCACAACGCTTTCAGAAAGCCAGGGTTGCGAACTATCCGACTTCCCTATCATTTTATAGTTGTGTCAAAATGGGACGGGAATCCAGCGTTCACAGTGCATGCAGTGTGCTGTATTGCGCATGCTTTTAGAGCAGTGATAAAACTTATACAATGTTGTTGCCAGGGATGTGTAGAGGGGGCATGAACGAGGCGATGGCCCCGCACATCCAAGACAGTGGGTCATCCAAAGAGTGAAATTACAAAAAATGCATTTATCAAAATCTTGTAACTAGACCAGGGGTGCAAAATTTTGTGTGAATGTTTGTAGCGCGTAGCAATTTTTAGTAGCGCACACATGTAAGGTTTGCTATACAGCAGTCATATGCATGAAATAGGCTATAACAGGTAAAAAAACGTTCGCGCACTCCAAGTTTTTGGTCATGCGGCGCGAGTGCTCGACCGCATTTTTGCACCTCTGAACTAGACGCTTCCTATTGGCTACTAAAACGTGCTCCATGTATCTGATGGGAACTTGCCTGAGAGAGCGTGCAAATGCATGTTAAGTGACCTGAGAGAGAGATGAAGCACTGCCATCGTTACCTTCATCTGTTTTTACTGAACAAAACATCCTTAGCAAATTGTTTACAGTTCCTAAAAATACAAAGGGCGGCAATGCATCAAATTGCATAGTTGTAGCCTACTACTTTTTTCAGATACTGTTTCTAATCTAAGAGAAACAATAGACAACTCTATCTCCTGACATGCCGCAAGTGCTATATTTTTTTAGTGGGCATATCTGATACGACTTGCATGAACAATTGCAATATCTAATTCCTCAATTCATAGCTTACTCATGAGTGGAAGAAATTTGCTTGTAAACAGATGTCCCAAACCCACAGAATAAGCAATTTATTAAAAACCTAACATATTAAAAATAAACAATACTCTTTGATTTCATTTTAATTCAATTTTTCATAACTTGTTTATTTGCCAAAAGTAGTTTTTACTTATTTCAAATGCCTGTATTTTTCACATTCCTCAATACTAGAATTTTTAATGGTGGGGACATGCAATCAAGCAGTTGTCCCGGGAATCACCCGTCCCATCTGCATGCCCCTGGTTGCTACGACTACAGATCTGATGTTCAGAAAAATTTGAGCTTTTATTGTTTGACAAACTTCATGTTGAAATGGATTTGGTGTGGTTCTGAAGGAAGTTATGATGATTTTTGTTTGTGGGATATTAAAATAAATGCTGAATACTTTTGCAAAATGCTAATTGCAACTGTGTAACAACGTTGAGTATATTAGTTATTGTGAACTTTTCAGTTACTGCTACATGTGCTTTATATCAATCTGGCCTAGAAACTGAGCATTTCCATGGACATGATTGTCGAAATTCAGGCCACACAATTGCTAACCTGGAATTTCGCACGGAGCGTCACTGACGTTCGATATTTCTTAGATTAGTGGATGCGACACATTCCATTTACGGCAGTTTTTTGAGGGAACAATTGACAAATTTGCTGTAAAGGCAAAACAAACTTTTTCTTTGAAGTTAAATAATCACAGGTAAAGCATTAAATCGCAGCATGTTTATTTTCTGTCAACTTTTCAGGGTGTTATATCCAAGAAAATGCTTCGGGATCTTCCAGTTTTATATTTGTCTAGCAGTTTTGTATAAAATCATTTGCCTTTAGTTTTTCATATGCATTCTTCTGTCTGTTCTTCTCTTTTATGCATTCGTGACTCGTGAGT